>Ga0265292_1002000_pt1 | contig 15458 bp, 13 predicted proteins | sample Munlanlewell296A_FD_189080 | JGI IMG/M metagenome (GOLD analysis project Ga0265292, IMG submission 189080) | Leachate microbial communities from a municipal landfill in Southern Ontario, Canada - Leachate well 296A | ecosystem: Engineered > Solid waste > Landfill > Unclassified | place: Canada... | reverse complement strand
GTTTTAGCTGTTTTTTATTATAGTATGTATGCGCCGCGGGCCAAGGAATTAGAGCTCGTACCCGATTATGGAGTTCACTGGCACTTTTGCGCCAATCAATTTCGCCGCTTTCCTTAGTAAGGCTGGGAGCAAAAGTCGCCACGGAGTCTTTTTGGGGAATAAAGTCTGCCTGCTTACTTTCTAGCAGATTAAGAGCTTCTTTAAGTAGTACCCCACCACCAGCAAACAGCTTGTGCAACAAAGTTTCTGCATTATCATCTTCTGCAATGGCTATTTTTTGCTGCAATAAAATCGCTCCAGTATCTAACCCCTCATCAATTTTCATAATACTAAGGCCAGTTTCTTTTTCGCCATTAAGCAACGCCCACTGCACGGGAGCTGCACCGCGATATTTAGGCAATAGAGAAGCATGGATATTAATACAACCAAATTTGGGGATCTCTAATATTTCTTTGGGCAATATTTTGCCATACGCCACTACGATTATAATGTCCGGCTGCAATCTCTCCAACCATCTTACAATTTTGCCGTCTTTGATCTTTTCCGGCTGTTCAACTAGCAAATTGTTTTTAACCGCAACTTCTTTTACCGGAGAAAAAGACAGTTTTAACCCGCGACCTTTGGGTCGATCGGGTTGGGTAATAACACCAACTACTTCATGAGAAGAAGAAGCAAGAATAAATTCTAAGATAGTGGCAGCGGGAGTCGGCGTCCCCATAAAAACAATGCGCATTAAAGCAACTCTTCCTTTTTTTCACTGGCCGGGGGAACATGTTTGATTAAGCTGGGGTCGGTTACGCGGTCAATTAAGACCAAACCATCAAGATGATCAATCTCGTGCTGAAAAACGGTAGCTAAAAGCTGTTTGGCTTCAATTGCTACTTTTTGGCCGGATCGATCCAGGCCGGTTACCATGATATGCAAAGCTCTTTCGACCGGGGCCTCTATTCCAGGTAAAGACAAACAGCCTTCAGTTAAGCATTGCTTACCGCTTTTCTTAATGATTTTGGGATTGACCAGGGCAATGGGACCGGAACCAATATCAACCACAATTACCCGCAGCGATTCTCCTACTTGCGGAGCAGCAAGGCCAATGCCGGGGGCTTTATGCATGGTTTCAGCCATATCATCGATCAATTTGACAATTTCGGCTGTAACTCGTTTAACCGCCTTGGCTTTTTTCTTTAAGATAGGATTGGGAAATTTAACAATTTTGCGCTGCATAGTAATATTATACCACTCAAAATGATCGCATAAGAAATATTATGTTAACTTCGCATATAAAGCTATTCCTTTAAAAATAATTTCTTTTCTTACTTCTTTTGTCATGATACAAAAGAAGTAACAAGAAAAAATCTAGGCATCATCAAACACCCCGCCGCCCCGCCTTTCCCCACCACCACCCCTCCTATCCAGCATTTTTAGTAACGTTAGGTAAACGAAAAATACTGGATAAACCCCATCCCCGCCCTTGAATGATGATGCCAATTCACTAGGCTGCTCAGCAAAACTATTTTAAAAGCGAATTATGACGGCAACTGGAGAGGGTGGTGGCCGGGGGTTACGGCCGCATGTACATGCGGCGATCCATAGAAGAATTTAATGTTTTCTTGGATCGGGGGTGGCACCTTCCGTGGGGGATGGCGGGGAGGGGTGTTAGTTGCCGTCTTGATTCTTTTTGTTACTTTTTCTCATCAAGGAGAAAAAGTAAAGAAAGAAATATAAAACGGAAGGTTCTTTTGAAAGAACTTTACATAATATTTCTTATTGGACATTAGTTTAAAATGGCAGAATTAATTGATCTGAGTAATTGCTTAATTTAAGATAATTTTTCATTTCCGCAAAAAGCGCACTTTGGGGAAGCATTCCCACCAACTCCGATTCAAGAATACCAACCTGATATTCCTTAGCCCATTTGCTGACTTCATCAAAAACGGCTTTAAGTGACGTAGCTTTATGATCAATAATATTAATTGAGACTTGCACTATCCCGCGACTTTTAAGGTCAATTCCTATCGCCCTTACCCCCGGCAGCCCCCCACTCTTTTCACGAATATTCTTGGCAATCGATGAAGCAATTGATAGGTCATTACTGTCCAAATTAATATTAAAGGCAATCAAATAATCTCTTACCCCAATAGCCACCGCCCCGGCAGTTGCGTGCAAACCGCTTCCTACATCCGGATGCCTAGCTGGAGTCCCAATCTCTTGTCTGAGAGCAAAATAGCCGCCGCGCCGTACATTGGGGAGGTCTCTGCGGGATGGAATAATGGCTGCATCTCCATAATAAAAGACTGGCAGTTTTATTTTGGTCCACAGCTCACTCGCCAATTCTCTTGCCAAGACAACCGTTTCAGCTACCGATATTCCCTTTACTGGAATTAACGGAATAACGTCAACCACTCCAATGAAAGGATGCTCTCCGACATGTTGCTTAATATCCAAAAGTTGGATAGCTCGTTCGGTTAGGGAAAAGGCAGCCAGTATTACTTCATCCGGTTTACCAAGAATAGTAACTACCGAGCGATTGTGGTCAGGATCAGAATGGACATTTAAAACTTTGGCAGATTTGACAGCGGAAACAATCTCATCAATAAGAGAGGGATCAGAACCTTCAGAAAAATTAGGAACACATTCAATTAATTTAGGCATTAATTCCAACAAGGCCGCTTAACGCTTCTGCTAAATCTTGGGTTTCAAGGCTTTCTTTTTCCATCAGCGTTACTGAAATTGAATTGAGTTTCTCTTTGTTTTTAAGTAATATTTCTTTTGCTTTCTTATAGCAATTATCAATAATAACTTTCATCTCAAGATCAATCTTGTCGGCAGTCGTGTCGCTATAATCTTTGGATTCAGTTAGATCCCGTCCTAAAAAGACTTGCCGATCTTTGTGCCCAAAGGTACGAAGACCTAGATCACTCATGCCATATTCACAAACCATTTTCTTAACCATTTCAGTAGCTCGCTCAAGGTCATTTTGCGCACCAGAAGTAATTTCACCAAAAATCAATTCTTCGGCCACTCTTCCTCCTAGCAAAACGATTATTTGGTCCAAAGCCTCATTCTTGCTGACCAAATGTTTATCTTGCTCAGGCAGTTGCAGGGTATATCCTAAAGCCAAACCCCGCGGAAGAATGGAAATTTTATGGACTGGATCAGAATGCGGCAATACTTTTGATAAAATGGCGTGTCCAACTTCATGATGGGCCACAATTGATTTTTCTTTATCCGAAATAATCCGGCTTTTCTTTTCTGGGCCAGCCAAGACTCTATCTATCGATTCTTCAACTTCTTCCATATCAATCTGTTTCTTGTCGACCCGTGCCGCCAAGATGGCTGCTTCGTTGAGTACACTTTCAAGATCCGCCCCAGTAAACCCTGGAGTTCGCCTGGCCACCACATTTAGGTTTACATCACTTCCCAGCGGTTTGTTTTTGGCATGGATTTTTAAAATATCTTCCCGGCCATTTAAATCGGGCTTATCGAGCACAATTCGGCGATCAAAACGCCCTGGGCGAAGAAGCGCTGGATCCAAAATATCCGGCCGATTGGTAGCTGCAATCACAATCACGTTGGCTTTGGGATCAAACCCATCCATTTCAACTAACAACTGATTTAAAGTCTGCTCTCTTTCATCGTGCCCACCACCCAACCCCGCCCCACGGTGCCGGCCAACCGCATCAATTTCATCCATAAAAATAATAGAAGGGGCCTGCTTCTTGGCTTGATCAAAAAGGGCTCGCACCCTTGAAGCACCGACTCCGACAAACATCTCTACAAAGTCAGAACCAGACATTGAAAAGAAAGGAACCCCTGCTTCTCCAGCAATCGCCCGTGCAAGTAAAGTTTTTCCCGTTCCAGGAGCCCCCATTAACAACAAACCTTTGGGAATTTTGGCTCCCAGGGCTTGAAACTTTTCGGGGGTTTTTAAAAATTCAACGATTTCTTTGAGTTCTTCTTTGGCTTCATCTACTCCGGCAACATCAGCAAAGGTAACAGAGACCTTGGCCGTTAGTGGTTTTGCTCCCGAGCGACCAAAAGCCATGGCTTGCTGATTGACCCCTTGGGCTTGGCGGATCATTAGCCACCAGAGCAAACCAAAAAAGGCGACAGGAATAAAAAGCTGGATGGCCAGATTCCACAGCCAACTTGATTCTACCGGAGTATCAACTTTAATGCTGACATTTTTTTGGCGCAGAGTTGCCACCAAATTGGGATAATTTAAAGCACGGGTATTAAAATGCTTTTTGTCAGCCGATATACCCCGCACCACATCCCCTGCAATAGTAACCTCTTTAATCGTTCCTTTATCTAATTGATCCAAAAACTGCGAAAAAGAAATTTCTTTGGAAGGGGCTTCGGTTGGAAAAAGTGGGGCCAAAATACCAACAGCTGCAATAGCAATGATCAAGTAAATGAAAATATTTTTCCAGTTTGGCTTGTTTTCGGTTGGATTTGGCATTGATTAGGTAATTATAACATGCTGGCGACGGGAAAACCAGCTAACTAGCGAGGTTCTGTTTTTTTTATCTTATCCCAAAGCTGGTCCATTTGCTCAACCGTCATTTTCTTTTTGAGCAGGGCTTTTTCTATCTTAGAAAAACGGCGCATAAATTTGGAATTGGCATGCTGCAAGGTTTCTTCAGCATCTATCCCTAACTTTCGAGTAACATTCACGATTGAAAAAAGCAAATCTCCTAGTTCCTCTTTGATCTTTTGAAGATTTTTCACTTTCTTTGAGTTTTGAACTTTGACCTTTGGATTTAGTAGTTCGTGCACTTCTTCTAGTTCCTCATGCACCTTCTTCCAGGCCCCTGCTACCTGATCCCAGTCAAATCCAACCCGAGCCGCTCTCTTTTGTACTTTTTCCGCCCGGTAGAGCGCCGGCAAATGTCGAGGAATCCCTTCCAGCATACCTCTCTGTTCCCTACCCCCTATCCCCTTATTTTTCGCTTCCTTTAGCTTAATTTTCTCCCACTTCAACCAAACTTGTTCCTTAGTTTTAGCTTGCTTGCCCCCAAAAACATGCGGATGGCGCCGAACCATCTTTTCTGAAATAGAAGTTAAAACATCATTAATATTAAATTTATTAGTTTCGGCAGCAAAAACCGACAACATTACAATATGCAGCAACATATCCCCTAGTTCTTCGGCGAGATGTTTGTATTTTTTTTCATCAATGGCTTGAATGGCTTCGTAAACTTCCTCAATCATATAGGGACGAATACTTTCGATGGTTTGTTCGCGATCCCAAGGGCATTTTTGGCGTAGTTCTTTTACGATTTTGATAAAATCTTCAAACTTCTTCCCGCTTAAGCTAAGTTGTTTTGACATAATTATTGTAAATACTAGGAACCCAATTCTTTCTCTATTAAGGCTAGCGCCTCAGCGACAATAAAGGGCTTTTTTATTAGCCCATTGGCTTTATATTCTTGGCAAACCACTTCGGCAACTTCTTCATTGGCTCCGGTCATTAACAAGACCGCAGCAGACGGATTAGCTTGACGAATTTGTTTTAAAAATTGAAATCCATCCAGGCGGGGCATATTCACGTCGGTTATAATTAAGTCATATGGCGGCTCTTTTTTACACACCAGATCCCAAGCCTCTTCGCCATCTTCGGCTAAATCTACAACATAGCCCCGGTCTTTTAACAATTGGGCAAATAGATCCCGCATGCTATCTTGGTCATCTACCAACAAGATTTTCTTTGGCATGTTATGTTATTTTATCCTTCAATGCAGAGCAAGTCAATTAATAGATAAATTGAAATTTTGGATTTTATTAGTCTATAATTAGATATGGCTAAGGCAACAAAATATCTCATTTTTCTTTTGCTGTTTTTTCCCCCATTGCTATTATTAACCAGCTGTAGCAATGTTAATAGCCCTGTGACTGACTTTCTTACGCCCACCACCACAACCACTACTACAAGTGGCGTGACAATCTCCTCAAGTACAACTACATCTAGCGTTACCTCTAGCACTGATATTGCAAGCGGCATGGAATCACCAGCTACAAGCACAACCTCAACTCTATTAACCACCACATCTACAACTACAACGACTTCAACCACAACCACAAACACACCCACAACAACGACCACATCTACGACCACATCTACGACCACATCCGCTACTACTACGCGAACAACTACATCTACCACTACAACTTCAACCCCAACCTCAACTACAATAACAAGAACGACAACGACTACAATTACAACGACCACGTCAACAACTACTTCCACCACGACTACGCGAACGACGACTTCAACCACAACAACTACGACAACATCAACCACAACGACCACCACTCGAACGACAACGACTACAACAACCTCTACCACAACAACCACCACTCGAACGACCACAACGACAACCACTTCAACAACTACTACGATTGCTGTAACTACGGCTGCTTGGCCCGGGGAAGCTTGGACCGGTGCAGAAATCTTAACCGGACTCGATTCGGATTTTGCAAAAAACATGAGCAGCGCATGCTGGAATTCAGCAACACGAACTTTCTGGGTCTGCTGTAATGGTGGCCCTTCAGCCTTTTGGGCTTTAGTCGAAGATGGTGCCGGCAGTTTTAAAATTGCAACCAATGGAAGCGGAGTACAAGCCAAATTCGATGTCGGTAGCGGTGACTTTGAAGGTATCTGCCAAGCCGACTTTAGTGAAAATGTTGTTTATGTTATGGCGGAGGGAACGGATTTAATCCAAGAATATGACGTATCAACCTATGGGACTCCCTTCCTTGTCCGAGACTGGGATATATCATCCTATGTACCAACAAGCGGCGGTTCGGGATCGGAAGGAATTACATTTGTAACGGATGAATGGTTAACATATTATAATTTTGTAGACGACGACGGCCTGCCATATACCAGCCAAAAAGGAATGGGAGGATTATTTTTCGTTGCCCACCAAAATGGCGGGAAGATTTACGTTTTTGATTTAAGCCGGACTGACGGTTCAATTCATTTCGTGGGGGCTTATGGCACACGCCGCAGTGAGAGTTCAGATCTAGAATTCGACCGATCAAACGGCTTATTATATATTTGGCATAATACCGGCCTCAACTATCTTGAAGTTACAACTTTATCATCATATGTTAGCGGAGGAACAAGATATTTAACTCCTCGAGCAGAATTCATCGGTCCCAAGACCGGAAACTTAGAAGGCATTGGTATTTTACCTGCCTCTGATACTGATAATTGGTGCCTAATTACTGATGATGACAATCAAGATGGCGCTGCCTTAATGTGGTTTAAAAATTTCAATCCCGGCTGGTAAGCAAAAACCTTTTTCTCAATTTAACTATTTAATTAAAAATCCAACCTAAACCATATGCCCCGTAATAATCTTGCGGAGAATCAAAGTCATTGGTTCTTTCGGGCCGCACTCCAAATTTGGAACAATCGGCCCAGGCCTCATGGGTACCAATATAGGGAACCCAAGATTCAGTAGTAGCCTCGGAGGCTGCATGATACCAACTAGATTGGCCAACTGCTACAAGAATATCATTGAAAACTGTTTGCGAAGCAGCATCTAAGAAAAAGACCAAAGGAAGCGCTCTGATTTCGTGGGTACTTTTCAGCCAGCACACTTCGGTTTCCCAAAAACTGCCACTGCCCATCATTTCGGTATAACCAAGCAAGACACCGGCTTCGATCGTTTGTCCAACCACAACAGTGGGCTGAATTTCGGTTATGTGCACATGTTTAACCAGATAATTGCGCCCGTAGCGAATACCAACTTCCCCTTCCCATTGTCCATAAAAATTTTGGGCTTCGTATGTAGCATGCACAATTGTCCCGCGCGTGTAAGAGTAGACTGGCTCGCGGGTAGCACTAAAGTACATTTCGCTTTCAGAGGCCGGCTCACAACCAGCTTTAAAAACCCCACCACCCCCGCTGCCTTCCCATCCCCCATATCGGCTGCTGATGCTAGTAACGTTAGGAGGAACAATTGTTTCACGACTGGCTCCCCAATAAAAAGTCAGCTGAGGTGCAGAACTAGTATTCGGATAAATCGTATATTGCAGAATTGCATCAACCGATGAGGTAGTAGAGGTTGTATGAGTAGTAGTTGCTGTACTGGTGGTGGAAGCAGAGCTCGTGGTAACAGTGCTAGTGGAAGTGGCAGTAGTTGTTGGCGCATTAGTGGTAGAAGAAGAAACCGTAGTTGCCGTTGAAGTAGTGGTAGTGGTAGAAGTGGCTGTAACAGTTGTGGTGGTTGCCGATCCGCCAGATGATTGTGCGCAGCCCATTACAAAAGATACTGAAAGTAAACCAGCTAACGTTAACCCCAAAAAGTAAATATTTTTATGCATATTTTATTACCGTTATATAATCTGATCATATCATACCGCATGAGCAATAATATGCAAGCATTGACTTGATATATTGGGCTTGCTAACATAAAACCAAGATGTGTTATGCAATTCCCGGCAAAGTAATTGAACTGCAAGGCAAAACCGCCATTATCGATTACTATGGTGAGACCAAAAAAGCCATCAATGAATTTATGGATCTTCAAGTTGGCGAATATATCTATGCCCAAGGCGGCTTTGTAATTTCTAAAGTCCCCGAAAAAGAAGCTCTTGAAATCCTTGATTTATGGCGTGAAATGTTCTTTGAACTGCGTAAAACCGATCTGCGTCTCTCTCGCCTTGACTTTGAAGATATTGAAGTCGAAAAATCCTTTTCACTCATTTTAGATAAAGCGGCGGAAGGTTTACCAATCAAAAAAGAAGAACTTCTGCGCCTCATGCAGACCAAAAACCGCAAGGAATTGAATTTACTATTTAAAGTCGCTAATTTCCTGCGCCAAAAGCATTTGCAAAACTCCTGTTGTGTCCACGGCATTATCGAATTCTCTAATTACTGCTCAGCGGACTGTACTTATTGCGGTATTCGTAAGAGCAATAGTAGTTTAAAACGCTATCGCATGAGCGAAGATGAAATCCTGCAAGCAGTCGATGAAGCGGTTAATAAATACGGATTTAAAGCGCTGGTGCTGCAATCAGGCGAAGACCCCGCCTTTACTCCGGAAATAATGGCCAGGATCATTAAAAGGATAAAAGAAAAATACGCTGTCTTAATTTTTATCTCCACCGGCGAAATGGACTCTGACGGGCTACAATTATTATATACGGCCGGTGCCCGCGGAATACTGCTACGCTTTGAAACCAGTAATCCCGAACTTTATGCAAAGTTACATCACGGGGAAAAACTGGCGGATCGACTGCAAGTCTTAAAAGATGCTTATGCAATCGGTTATTTAATCTTAACCGGCAGTTTGATCGGTCTTCCCGGCCAAACCGAAGATGACTTACTGAATGATATTTTACTGGCTAAAGAGCTGCACGCCGAAATGTTCACCTTTGGCCCGGTTCTGCCTGATGGTCCCCCCAGCGAACAAGTACTAAAAGTGTTAGCAGTTAGCCGAATTGCCGACCCTTCCAACGCCAAAATTGTGGTAACTACCGGTTTTGAGACCCTAGACCAAGACGCTCGCCGCTTAGGCTTATTAGCCGGCGCCAACTCGGTGATGATCAATGTTACCCCCATGCAATACCGCCAATTTTACAATATCTATCCAAATCGAGCCCACGGAGACGAATCCATTGAGAAACAGATTAAGGATACGTTAGACTTACTCTACTCGCTTGGACGAGCCCCCACTGACCTCGGCATCTCCTAACCCTTCATCACTTTCCTTGCCCTCCCTTGCCCTCATTTCCCATACAAGTTTTGCACTACTTATCGCGATAAATACTGTGTAAGGGAGAGTGTAATATGGCTGAAGCCCAAGTAAAACCAAAAGGCCCCAATCTAGAAGCACTGGGATTTAAGAATCCCCTAGAGATCATTGATCTTTTGGCCCTGCTAAAAATTGATGGCGAGCCAATTATAAAAGACGAACAAGCCATTCTTGATCCCAAAATTAAAGCGCGGGCCGTCGTTGAATATTTTCAAACCAAATTTAATTTAAGCCCAAATGATTTGCCCTATTTAGCTTCTTTAATTAAGAAAGACATTAAACAAAAGAGGATGCATAGCAAATGACAGCTAATGTAAACCAAGGAAAAATCGGGCAAGCGATCCAAGGGCTGCGCAACCTTGGCGAATCAGCTAAGGCATTAGGCGTAGGCGCATTTCAATATACTTCTCAGGAAATTAAAGATTTAATTGCTCAAGCCAAAAATCAATCTACTAGCAATCAAGGGCTTGATGGATTTACCCGAAGGCCGATTAGTTCACAAAACATACCTGATTCCGCTGACATATCCGATCCATCAACCAAAGTTACCTTCACCCCAGTTACCTTAGCTCAAAATGCAGAGGTGGCCGCCCCGTCCAAGCCGGCATTTAAGGCTCTTTGTGGAACATTTGCACTTCTAAATGAGCTTTGCAAAGCTTCCCCTGAATCAAAAAAATTAGTGGGCCTGGTAATAGCTGCTAATAATGAAAGCAGAATATTGACACAATCACAGCAAATGTCGCCAGAGGAAGGAGTATTTACTGCTAATGCCTAACGAAAAAAGCGCACTCGAAAAATTAGAAGACGGGCTAAAGAGCTTTTGGCGCAAAAGCGGCAAAGCTTCAGTGGTTGCTGCCAAGCATACTGAATTTGTGATTGAGCCCCGGGTTTTCCTAGGCAATCAACTTCATCCCGAAATTTTAAAAATGCTGGTAGAAAACTATTTAAGCCAAGCCAGCCGCCAGGATTCGGGGATTGGCAATATTGAAGTTACCCCAGACAAACTGATCATTAAAAGCCCTAAAGGCAAGCCACTCATGATTGTAAATGATAAAAAACTGATCAATCAATACCTCACTGCCCGCCGCAAATAACCTTTTCAACAACTCTCATCTTATCCTGTGCTGAACTTTCAACATATTTTTTCTTGCCGTTTTGATAAGTGAAATAGATTATATTCCCCTTTTCTTCGATAGCCAAAATTCCCGCTTTAAGCGCCTTAATTTTTAATTTAACCAGTTCGCATAACTTCTTTAATGGGCCGGGAAGTTCACCAAAACGATCTTTTAATTCTTTGCGCATCTCTTCGAGCCGTTCTGCGGAAGAAATCAAGTTTAACCGCCGGTAAACGGCAATGCGCTGCCGGTCATCACAAATATATTCTACTGGAATATGGGCATCGATTTTAAGATCGATGGAGACTTCTTGTGGCATAGGTTCATTAATCCCTTTGGCTTCCAGCACCGCTTTTTCCAATAATTCACAATATAGCTCAAAGCCAATTTCAGCAATATGCCCAGATTGCTGAGAGCCAAGCAAATTCCCCGCCCCACGAATTTCCAGATCACGCATGGCTAATTTATAGCCGGATCCCAGGGCGGTAAATTCCTGAATGGCCTTTAATCTCTCTAGCGCAGCCCCACTCATTATCCTTTCTGGCTGATAAAACAAATAAGCATAGGCTCTAGCAGCTGAACGCCCGACTCTTCCCCTAATTTGGTAAAGCTGGGATAAGCCAAAGCGCTCTGCATCATTGACCAGTAAAGTATTAACATTGGTAATATCTAAGCCGGACTCAATAATGGTGGTACAAACCAAAACATCATATTCACGGTCTAAAAATTGCAACATCGTTTTTTCCAATTGTTTTGCATCCAGTTGCCCATGACCAACTGCCACCTTGGCTTCAGGGACTAAGCGCTTAATCTTGGTCGCCATTCCCATAATGGACTCTACCTGGTTATGCAGGAGAAAGACCTGACCACCGCGGTCAATTTCACGGCGAATCGCCTCAGCAATGACTACCTCGTTCCAAGGCAAAACATAAGTCCGAATAGGCGAGCGATCAACCGGCGGAGTATTAATAACACTCATTTCGCGCACCCCAGCCAGAGATAGATAAAGAGTTCGTGGGATTGGGGTTGCTGAAAGAGTCAAAACATCAATGGTTTTCTTTAATTTTTTTAACTTTTCCTTATGCGCGACTCCAAAGCGCTGTTCTTCATCTAAAACTAACAAGCCTAAATCATGAAATATTATATCTTTTGAGAGTAGTCGATGGGTACCTATTACAATATCAACCCCACCTTCGCCCAAAGACTTAACAATGCGCAGCTGATCTTTTTTAGATTTGAAGCGTGAAAGCATTTCAATATTAAAGGGCGTGGCCGAAAAGCGATTTCTAAAATTATTAAAATGTTGCTCCGCCAGCAGAGTCGTTGGCACCAAAACAGCCACTTGTTTACCTGCAGCAACTGCTTTTCCTGCCGCCCGAATTGCTACTTCGGTCTTGCCATAACCCACATCGCCACAAATCAGGCGATCCATCGGCTTACCATCTTCCATATCTTTTTTGGTTTCATTGATCGCTTTTAATTGGTCAGCCGTTTCATCATAAGGAAAAGTGCCTTCTAATTCGGTTTGCCAGATATCGTCGGGGGGATATGTATAACCGGGGAATTTTTGACGGGCAGCATAGATTTCTAATAGCTCTTTTGTCATGTCCTGCAAAGCCTTTTTAACTTGCTTTTTGCTTTGTTGCCAACGATTGGAACCCAAATGGCTAAGGGTTGGCGATAGATCATTCCCTCCCGAATATTTTTCTACCATTCCAAGCATACTGGGAGGAACAAAAACCTTGTCTTCACCGGCATAGGCAATCACCATATATTCAACAAAGACCCCATCTTCCACTTCCATTTTTTCCATGCCAAGGTATATTCCAATTCCATAATTTTCATGCACCACATAATCGTTGATAGCTAGATCAGCTAATAATTCGCGATTGACCCCTTCCTTGGCACGCGATTTTACCGCTCGCCGGATATAAGTTTCGCCAAACAACTCGCGATCACTAAGGACCAGCAAATTATCGGCAAAAACAAAGCCACCTCGCAATCCTCCTTCAACCACTTTCGCCTCAATTTCATGCCGCAAGCGCTGGGCATGCTTGCTAACCACTACTGCATGTTTGGGAATTTCTTCCAAGCGATTAATATAGGATTCTGGGCTGGAGAAACAAATTTCTTCGTCTGGCAAAATAAAGCTGGAAGATTCGGCCACCGGAAATGCTTGCGTTGCCAGTTTAATTTCATCTATACTCAAATACTTTTTAGTAGATGGGACAGACAACTGTTCGCTAATATGTCCCGCTGCCGACCATTCGATTTCCGTCATTTCATCAAAGACAATTAGCGTATTTTTGGGCAATAGATTAAAAAGCGGAATTTCAAAAGCATCTTGCGCCGGCAAAATTTCAACTTCGTTTAATTTACTAATTGTTAACTGATTAAAAACATCAAAAGTACGAATTGAGGAAATTTCATCGCCAAAAAGTTCAATCCGCACCGGATAATCACTATTAAGCGGGAAGACGTCAATTATTCCACCCCGTACCGAAAACTCCCCCTTTTCTCCCACGATTTCAAAACGTTTATAACCCAATTTAACCAAACTCTCAATCAATTTTTCCCTATATCCCTGATCTCCTGATCCACTGATCCCCCTTCCCTGATCACCAGATACCCGAATCCCCTTTCCCAAACCTACCCTCCACATGACAGCCTTAACAGGAGCAACCGCAACGAAGTTTTCGCCCTTTTGCCAATGATTAAGGCAGCTTAACCGCTCACCAATAATTTCTTTGCTGGGCGCTAAATCCTCCCCCGGCACAACATCGGGAGCGGGGAAGAGGACACAGCTTTGACCATTGATTAATTCGATTTCGGCTTTAAGGCTTTCCGCTTTACTGGTAGAGGGAGAAATAATTAAAAGACTGGGGTATTTATGAGCTAAAGCGGCAATACAAGCGGCCGAAGAAGATCCGACCATGCCGCTAAAAAAAACTCTTTTTCGCAGCGACAAGCAGTCTAATTTATTCTTAAAATAGGATGATTTTTTAACATTCTCTAAAATGAGGTTGGAGGCCATGCGGTTATTTTAGCATAACTTAAGTTGGAGTAGCTGACTCTTAATTCTTCCTCGCCCATTTGGCAATCCGGCTGGCGGATACCCCACCGGCAGCAGTAAATGCTCCGCCGGCATAAATAGTCCCATTCGCCCTGTCCAACGCTAACGCAATCACACGATCATTCATCCCACTGCCCATAGCCTCCCAGGTTTGCATAGAAGTATTCCAGCGGGCAATATTATTAACGCTCACTCCTCCGGCATTAGCAAATTCCCCGCCAACATATAATTTGCCGGATGTCGGATCAAAAACTAACTCGCGAACTTGATTATCCAAACCACTTCCCAGTGCCTGCCAATCCCCGCCAGAATATTTGGCAATTCGGTTTACCGTTATTCCATTAACCGCGGTAAAAGTTCCGCCAACGTAAAGAGTATTATCACTTGCACTATAACTTAGGGTGTTTCCAAAGCCAACATTAGAGCCACTATCCAGCAAGAGCCAATTCGATCCGTTCCAGGCCTTGATCGAAAGGATGGAGCTAGTCGAACCAAACGCATCCAAAGATGCCCCGGTCACAAACAAGTTATTCCCAGGCGGATCAAAAACCATTGCTCTAACCTGGGCGCTTGGGCCGGTTCCCAAAGCTTCAAAGGTGCTGCCAGTCCACTTAGCAACACAGCTAGCACTGACGCCCCCAGCAGAGGAGAATTCACCTCCCGTAAAGGTTAAGCCTGTCCCACTGTTATAAGCTAGGGCTAAAACAGAATTATTGGTACCACCTCCGACCGCCTCCCAGGTACTCCCGTTCCATTGTGCCAAATTGTTGGCAACGAAATGTGGGGCAGTAAACATCCCACCAACATACAGTTTGCTATCTGATGGATTATAAAAGATTGAGCTAACAGTGGGAGGGGCCGCGGGTTCGTCATATCCCAAACCTTGTCCTAGAGCCTCCCAGGTTTGCAAAGCACAATCCCATTTGGCAATAAAATTAACATTCAATCCACTGGCGGTTTCAAATTCGCCCCCCACAAAAAGCGACTGGCCGCCGGACTCATAAAACAGGGCCGTTACTATTCCGTCCACTCCCCCCCCCAGCGCCTGCCACCAATACAGGTCATACCAGCTGGATCCAACATAACTATTGGTCATACCGCTTTTAATGGCCAACGCCTTAACCACCTTTGAGGCCTCGATGGAAAAAGTTCCAGAATAAGGAGTAGAACTTGTCGTTGGACTATCTCCATTTAAAGTGTAATAGATTTGAACATCAGCCGTTTCACATTCAATAGTTATATACAAACTATTTGCTTCGTAGGAACCAGAGGATAAAGTAAAAGTAGGAGTGGCAACCTGATTAATTCCGGTAGTAGTAGAAGTTGAACTGGTGGTAGTTACTGTTCCAGTCCCCGTCGTTGTCGTCTCTGTCCCAGTGGTTGTTGTTCCGGTTCCAGTGGTTGTTGTTCCGGTTCCAGTGGTTGTTGTTCCGGTTCCAGTGGTTGTTGTTCCGGTTCCAGTGGTTGTTGTTCCGGTTCCAGTGGTTGTTGTTCCGGTTC
>Ga0265292_1001999_pt1 | contig 15459 bp, 16 predicted proteins | sample Munlanlewell296A_FD_189080 | JGI IMG/M metagenome (GOLD analysis project Ga0265292, IMG submission 189080) | Leachate microbial communities from a municipal landfill in Southern Ontario, Canada - Leachate well 296A | ecosystem: Engineered > Solid waste > Landfill > Unclassified | place: Canada... | reverse complement strand
TCGAACTTTGGCTTGGGAAGATATTGATGAGGAGGTATTAGAAGAAGTTAAAGAGTTTGTGTTGGTCTGGAATACACTAGGCACCTTATAAGAGTATCAAAGATTAGTGTGTTGAAAAAAAGGCTTTTGCTATAATATACCAGTGATTCTTGATGAAAAAAGGCAAACAATTGAAACCTATAATAAATCAGTGGTCGATCACGCTAAAAAATTTGATGAGATGGGGGCCCGAACTGAGGATATTTTAAAAACCTTTTCCTATATTAAAAAACCGAACCCAAAAACTATTGAGCTTGGTTGTGGTAATGGCAGGGACGCAAAGGAGATCATAAAACATACTAATGATTACTTAGGACTAGACTTATCTGAGGAAATGCTTAGGCTTGCACAGAGAAATGTCCCTAATACTAACTTTATACTCGCAGATTTAGAATCTTATGTACTTCCAGAAGAATTAGACGTTATATTCGCCTTCGCTTCTCTATTACATTCCGATAAAAAGAGTGTTAGCGAAGTTTTAAAGCGATCTTGTAAGGCTCTTAACATAGGTGGGGTCTTCTTTATCTCATCAAAATATGGCCATTATCATAAGGAAACTATAGATAAAGAGGGTCATGGTCCAAAAACCTACTATTTTTACACACCAGAAGAGATAGAGAGAATCGCTCCAGAAGGATTAAGAGTTGTGTTTAATGAGACCCAAGATTTTAAGGGTCAAAAGTGGTTTACTGTTATTTTCCAAAAAACTTAAAGTGCACGAACTTATGTAGTAACTATCTTCTTAACTCCCCTTAGGCTAATTAAATGTTGTTATATCAACCACAAGTCGTGGCTCCCCTTGGCAGAGCTTATCAGAACTGGGGAGTGGGTTAGAGAGTTTGTGTTTGTTTAAGTTTCCTAGAGGCCACCCCAACACAGACGAACACATCGTTCGTTGCATTGGGGTGCCTCTTGGGCAGCTGGTTAATCCGTGCAAAGAAGGCGCCCAGTCACTTTTTCCAGTCAACGTACTCTCTGAGACCTTCATTCCAATGTGGAGCGTGGAGCATATTGCATAATCTTTTCATCCGCCGTGAGATATTTTGTGTAGTTGTTGGCTTTCCATCAGTGTTGAGCTCTGGTATCGCCCCCAGGACTTTCTGGGTTGTGGGAGATGTTCCAAACAACCCACGCCAACGAATAAGCACCTGGACATCCAAGGCGAACTGAGGGAACCCCGAGGCTATATTGTTAAGCACCCTGTGTAGTTCCTTCTCGTAGCCCTTCTTGAGAGGAAATTTCCCTGGGGGTAGGCGCAACGCCTCATATACCAACACAGCTTCAGGATCCACATCACACCTCCGTAGGTTTGTGATATTCACAACCCATACATTACTGTTAAATACTCTAGCGGATTAGCTAGGCACCCCCATTTTACAACAATATATTAGTTCTGTAAAACTATAGGATTACGTCAGTCCGAGTTCACATTGTGGTAGGCAATATTGATGCTGGTATACCGACCAAGAAACGTGTTTTCTCATACAGAACTTTATACGAAGCTTGATGCATGTGTTTGCTGAGGTGGATTAGGGAGTTTGTGTTGGTTTAGTGTCGCATGTGGTATAAAAGTCATTTATGATCTTCTTATCCATTGGTATCATTTTCAGTCGCAAAGCCTGTTTAATGGTAAAAAGCTTCATGTTGGCCTGCGAATGCGGAGTAAGTTTTACATCGGTTGGTAAGGGTGAAGTGTACATAAAGTACGTCAGTTCTAAACCTTCTTTAGGGGAAAAGTTGTATTCAGCCATAAAATCATAGCTTTTCAGATCATAGTTAAGTTCTTCTTTTATCTCTCTGACTAGGGCTTGTTCTTTTGTTTCACCTTTTTTAATAGATCCGCCAAAGAAGCTCCAGTGTTCTCCATGCTTTTTTATTCTTCTTCTGTCTTCAAGAAGGATTTGACCCATTTCATTATACAAAATTAGACCTGAGCATTGAATATGCTTCATAGTAAAATTATACATCAGTTCGAATCTACGTGGCTCCGGCGGTAGGATTCGAACCTACAACCATCTCCTTACTCGCTCCCCCATATTTCCATGGGACGCGGAACTATCTCTTATCCATGTCCTGCCGTGACGACGGATCGTCATGACGGGGTTTAGGACCCGGGTACATAGTTTCTGAACCTTCCCGCTCAAAACTCTAAAGCGTTGAGGGGCTCGGCTGCGGATTACCATATTCTTTGACTAATCAAAGAACTTAGGCTTCCCGCAATTCTCTCGGTTTTCATTCTGAGGTTTCCCCCAGACGCTGCTAAGCACTCACAGGGAGCCGCACTGCCATTGTGCTACGCCGGAACAATTGTGCCAATATTTATACCATATTCGGCGAGAAAATCCCAGCCAATGTGTTAAGAAATTTAGGGATGACGGGTTAAGGGTTTTTTTCAAGTCGGCTTAGATTATAAAAGGTAAAAATGGTATGGACGATCATAAACCAGCCCGGAAAAGGAATGGTAACGCCGGCGATTCCTAAAGTCGTATTAATTAAAATTGGTAAAGTTATAGAGTGCAGACTTACTTGAAACGCTTTAGAGTAACTGCCCGTGACGCTTTTATAGGTGAGCCAAAGACCAAGGGCAAAAACGGCTAAATAAATGAGTCGCCAAACAAAAAAGTTAAAAAGGCCTGTGAGGGCAAAAAAGCCCGCGGTGAAAAAGCCGGCATATTTTGCAATAAATAAGAGGGTTTGGGAAAGCTGCTGCATTTTAGGGTAGTCGATGCGGGTTTCCGGAAAGTCTTTTAAGGGTGCAGTCTGTACGCTGTTGCCGTTGCCTACAATTACATAGGAGTTGTTAATAAGCATTAGCGAGTTATATTTCTCCAACGCGTCGATCTCGCCTTTTGGGTCTATTACTACTAGATTTTTAGGTAGACCTGTTTCTGCGGATTGTTGTGGTGTTTTGTTGGGACGTAGCAATGCAGAGGGAGTTTGGGCAACGAGGGGAAATTCTTTGTTGGCGGTAATGCCTCCAGGTGCTATGGTGAGGACTAAATCGTGAGGAAAGTTTTGCGTCATTTCCTCTGCCGACTCTGTTAAGTCGTTCTTTACTGACAGTGAGTAGTTTAAAACGCCCGCTACGCTACTGATCAAGACAAGCAACAATGACAAAACGATATAGTACTTAACGCTAAATTTAAGTCGCGCTTGCAGAATGTCTTTGTAGTAAACAGGGCGAATAAGGCTTAAAATAAAGGCGCGGAAGAAGGTTTTCATGGTGTACTATTTCCCGGTCAAACCTCTCATTAGGGGTTGGGTAACATCCGAGATCATAAGCGAACCGTATTTTTGACTGTTGGCTTCTACATAAGTAAACTGCTTATCTTTTAACGGTCTAAATTCAAAGGATTCTCCGGGTTTTAAGTTTACACCGCTTTTTAGTGCCTCGTGAATCGGCAGAGTTTGTAAAATTCTAATATCCTTGTTGGTTTTATTGGTCCAGATAATCTTGCCGCCGGTAAATCCCATGGCATCGGCGGGTTTAAAACCGTCGTTTGTAAAGTCTATCTGTACAGTTTGTGTGCGCAGCATGTAATTTTCTTGTTCAACAAACTGAATCTCCGATAGAGTCTCCTCATTTGCGTTAGGAGGTGCGGGCGTGGTTCCCACCTTTGGCGGGATTGGGTAGCCCGCATCGTCGCGCAGATTAGGGTCGTACTCACCGTAAAAATATGGCTTTCCTTTATTTTCCGGACTTGGAGTCTGAGGAGCGTACTCAGTGGGCTGTGTCTCTGCTGTTTCGGGTTCCTTTGGTTTACCGCTTTCAAAAACCTTTTCTTCAACTTTTTTAAAACCGGCAGGAACATTATTTTCTGAAGCAGGTTGAGAAAGAATTATTGCTATAAAAACCAGAGTAATAACTAGACCTAAAAAGAAAACCGGCGCGTTTCTTTTTATAAAATCTTTGAGCGACTGCATAAGGTTATGATAGCATTTTATTTACGCGATGCTATCTCTGTAAGAGGTGTTATAATTTTAGCAGTTTATGGCAACATATATGGTGCGACTCTTTAAGATATTTTCATTTTTTTATATAGTATCTTGTGCGACTCTTTTCGTAGGCGACTTTGGGATTCATAGAGCTTACGCTTTTACCTGTACCACATCGTGTCCGGCTAGGGCTCAAAAAGTTAAGCAGGAGCTTGCGGATTTAAAAAGCGCGGGGGTTAGCACTTATATTTATTGGCAGTACTCTGGCAGCTGTTCGGTTCCGTGGCAAGATTCGAACGACCCTTACTCCTTTTTCCAAGGAGATCCACTTTGTGAAGTGTTTAAAGAGGCTGCTGCTTCCGGTATGACGATTGGTGTGAATGCCCATCACTTAAGCACTCACATCGGAGAGGCGGACCAACTTGCCTACTTACACAATGACTGTGGTGTCTCTATTGTCCGCTTTTGGGCGTATCCAAACATTGGAACTGGAGCTAGTACTGCCAGAGCTACCGTAGATGCCATTACTGCAGCGGGTATGAAAGCTATACCGGTTATTTGCGACTATTCAAATACTTGCACCGACTTGGGTATAACAGGGACAACGCAAAAAGATCCCACCAGTTGGTATCAAACAGAATATAGAGGTGCCTATAGGAACTACGCTCTGCAGTTAAAGAACGCACTGAGTGGGGCCAGTTTATTTGGTATTGAGCTTCTAAATGAGCCTCATTGTGGAGGACAGGCAGCCTGTGTTCAGCCTTACTCGAGTTGGGCTAGCGATATGGCAAGTGCATTAAGTGGGTTTACCGTGGGTATAGGACAAAAGGCTAGTGAAAATACTACCAGAGGAGACAGCCCTGGGGCGGGCAGTCCTCCGGATTTTACTGTTAGCAATGCTTCCGTTGGGATGGCGTCAGCCCATTATTATAATGCGTCTGAGAAGGCATTAGCGCTTACTGCTGCATCTCAGGCGGGTGCCTTAGGTAAGACCTTTTATATCGGTGAGCGGGGACTTACCTGCGATGGTTCTGACGGAGAAGCCCCCAGCGGAGGAGGCGGTGGGGGAGGTATTGAACCCGTTCAGGAACCGACTTGCGAACCCGGTAAATACAAACTAACCATAAAAGGAACTATCAAAAGTTCTAACGTTTTTTTGCAGTCAACCGATGCTACGACCAATGAAACTATATTCACGGATGTAAGAGCTGCATCTGCGGGGACAGCAAAAGGTATTCCTTACGTCAAAAATGTGCCGGTAGATGGGGCATTTATGCAGTTACACGACAGTCAAAAAATACCTGGTCATGCTTACAATTCCGGAACTATCGACGGGATGCTCAAGCAATCGTACAGGATCGTAACAACCAAACCGGGCGGGACTTTCATTATTAATGCGGAAAGCCATTGTGGTCCTACAGGCAATGTTTATAGGGACGACTGGCGTGGGACAGGTTATGAGCAGTATCTAACAGTCAGCTGCGCAGACAAGGTTAATGGGGAATCCTCTGCGCGTATGATAGTGAAAGACGTTTTAGGTTACTTACTCAATCTGCAAGGCACGGATAAAGAGATTGAGGTTGACTTGGGCGATATAAATGTAGATTGCCAGGCTGTTCCTAGGAAAACTTATCCGGGTGTTTCCATGCCGGGCGGGAATGTAAAAATTGCGCAAAGGTCAAGAGAGGTTTACCTAGCCTGCAGTGGCACCAATAGAATAACAAGGATGGCTTTACCGGGTGTTACTGGTATCGACAGAGGGTGGAACATGGACCTGATTTTTAAAGACGAGTGGGATAGGGGTTTTTTGGGTTTTGTGACTGGTCTTGCTAACTGGATTAGCAGTCTTTTTGGAAATTGTGGTGTCGATGATACAGCTTGTTGGGGTACTTGGTTAGAAAATCACACGCCTTTTGAGGGTCGTACTGAGGGTAGGGTTGATATACAAACTCAACTTTATGCAACAGAAGAACACGCTATTCTTATCGATACTCTCCTCGGGATAAAGGAAACGGTTGCGACTAGGCCTCTTTACTTTCTCAAGGGAGCGCCTAGTACCTATAACGGTAGGGAGATTGAAACCTACAACGGGTATGAAGAAAAACCGCAATTGGTAGATTGTGAAAACTTCAGAAGATGTAGTCAGACTCTGAGTGATCCAGGTTACCCTATGGATAATATGCAGACCTGTGGAGGTACAGCTTTCACATTAGGTGTACCGTTTGGCAATGTAATAAAGACAGTAGCTGGAGAGATTGACCCAAACTTATCCGGGGATGCGGTAAGGTATAGGGAGCTGCCAAAAAGCAGGCAAGCCTGTGCGGATAAATCTACTAGTACAGATGTTATTATCACTATTGCCGATATTATGCCCCCGGAAGGTTATTGTGGTGATATGGACGGTAACGACAGAGTAGAGGGTGGGGAGATGCCTTGTCCGCAATATTTTTCATGTGGTGATTATAACGGGGATGGAGATACTACGGATGCTGGGGAGAGAAGCTGCGCTGGTATTATGGTGGAGTCGTCAACGCCGGGGGATTACAGCGTGCCCAGCCCTTATAAGTACGATATAAGATATTTTCCGTACAATCTGCTATACAATTCCGAAACCACCAACAACTCCGAGGCAGAATCTCAGACTAACCAGACAGCAGATAGTTATAATAACGTTTGTCCCCACGGGGATCTCGCCCATGGCGGTGATGGTACGGGATACCACTCTGCCGACAATGCAAAACCTGCAAACTCAATCTGTGAAGGGGTGAAAGGGTCTTACGCGTTTAAACAGCAGATAGAGACAAAATTTCCTTGTACCGACTCACTTTGTTTTAAAACTAATGAAAATTTAGAAACTACCGACTATGATGCAAAATACCCACCATCAAATTTGTTGGCAACACCCCAATTTCCAAGTGGCACGGATTCTCGTGCAATTGTAGTGCAGTCAGTTGCGCAGGTTGCACAAAATGTTGCAGATTCCGTAGATAATAGAGGAAATTTCTTTAGGATCGGAGTACCAGACAACCTTTGTAGCTGCTCGTTAGTAGAAAACGGAGCTAACGCTGATATTGGTTTGGCTAATTGTTTGGGCGACGCTTCTTTGGGCAGCGTTCCAAAAGCAAACCAACCTGCAAATATATTTGATCCAACAAGGGATGAGAAAATTGGCGGGGATGCTCAGTTAACGTATCTCGATCGGGGACCCGGTATCTCTCGTACCGCAGGTGGGGCAGATTGGGAATTACAGCAAAAACTTTTGGCAACCAAAGGCTCACAACAAGATGCGCATTACGAACAATCGACCAAGACCTTCTCGTTTTCTACAGCGGTGGGTTATTTAATGGATGCCGTTTCATGTGCCTTTGGTGACGGTAGAGTTGTGAATAATCCCGAAGGAGATATTACTAGAGATATTAACTGTGGACGTGTATTAAGGACGACCGCTAATAATACCAGTAAGACGCGGGGGTCTCTGCCCCCATTAGTGTCCGGTGGTTTGGCGTTGCTCAACGCGTTTGATCCACCGTTTGAAGACCAAACTCAGATTAAGTCTGTGAGTGTTGTTGACAGTACCATGACTAAAGCGGAGCTTACAACGGACGGCAATCCCTATGGTTTTAATTTAGCGAACATCAATGATACCGAGGTTCCCGGATCTCAAGGTAGTGGTTACTTAATCAATAAAGGGGATTACGGTAAAAAAGTTCAGCGTGATAAATTTATGAATCTAGTGTCAAACCCTATTTTTGTTGGAGCCGCCGCACCTGCGGTTCCGCCGGTACTTACTGGGTTATGTACAACTACTGCCAATACCTGCAATGCAGGTCCCTCTGGTACTGCCTTTTGGAATAATCAAACGGTGGTTCTTAACAGCGGAAGCGATGTTCTTGCTGGAGTATCAAGCGGGGTAAAAATATCGGGGACTATAAAAATTAGAGACCCTTTTACATATGATAATAGTTTGGGGTTTTCTCCAAGTACGGTGTTAAACGTATGTATGAGCGCTAGTAACGCGGCTTGCAATAACACAGGACCAGGTTTGCCCACAGATCCTAGACTGACGATCACCGATACTACGGGTAGATCAGGTACATACGTTTTGGATCTCGCAGCCATTGCAGCAGCATGCCCGTCTCTAATAGGTGATATAAAATTCGACTTTATAATACCCAGCGGTTATAGATATAGTATCGATCCTGTAAATAGCGCCTGTTTTTCTCCGAGCGGTGTCGCCGGTGTTGCTGACTCCAACACTTGCTACCAAGGTTATGTCTGGTCACAAGTTCGTGGTGCCGCCACTGGGTGGGATGGCAATACATTCTGTGGAGTAGGTATTGATTGTGATGATAGAATAACAAGAAAATGGTGCGATACCGGAGATGCAGATCCGTGGATAGATATGGCATGTAATAAACCAGGTTGCAGAGATTCATCATGCTATGTCCACAACGATGGTACACAACTTCCGGTGAGGGGGGATGCAGTATCGAAGGCCTATTCAGGTAACTGTTACGCCTGTGGTTTTGGTCATCCTCTTGGTTTTACGCAGGTAGCGTGCGGTACGACAATATAGATTAAATAGTGCAACTTTGCCAAAAAGAGCCAAAAACGTTAATATACCCCCATGCTAAAAGAAATTCTTAGTGTAAAAGACCTTGCCGTTAAGGTGGAAGCCCCGCTGGTGCGGGGTGACGGAAAGTTTATCTTGAACGGAGTTAACTTGCGGGTTGGTGCTGGAGAAACTCACGCCGTTATGGGGTTAAACGGAAGTGGTAAAAGTACATTGGCTCAAGTTATTGCGGGCAATCCGGGTTATCAGTTCGACGGTGGGAAAATTATGTTTGACGGGAAAAACATTCTCGACTTGTTACCCCACGAACGGGCCAAACTTGGAATATTTTTATCTTTTCAATATCCTTTAGAAATTCTCGGAGTTAATGTAGCAAGCTTTCTACGCATGATTTACAACAAAAGGTTTGGAGAAAATATATCGCCGATAAAGTTTAGAACGCTACTAGAGGAGAAGATGAAAATTATTGACATGAAAAGCGAGTTTTCCGAGCGTTATCTGAATGAGGGTTTTTCTGGCGGTGAGAAAAAAAGAATGGAAATATTGCAAATGTTAATTTTGGAGCCAAAACTTGTGATTTTAGACGAGGTGGATAGCGGGCTTGATGTGGACGCTTTAAGAAGTGTGGCTAATGGAGTAAATTGGCTTCGTCGGAAAAATCCGGAAACCGCCTTTATAGTAATTACCCATTACGCCAGGATTTTAAACTATATTAAACCCGATCACGTTCATATTATGCATGGCGGAAAAATAGTAAAATCCGGGGGTTTTGAAATCGCAGAAAAATTAGAAGAGAGTGGCTACGGGGAATTTGGTACAGAGGAGTCCGGTGGCGGCGCGGTAAACTAATCGACCGCTATTGTTTTGAACCATTTACTATGTCAACACTTGATCGAGCCAAAAAAGTCAACTTAAAGAAAATTAGGGATGACGGCGTTAAGCAGGTTAAAGACATCGGACTAGGTAATTATAAGTTTGGTTTCTCCTCGCCGGAGAATTACGTTTATAAACCTCAAAAAGGACTAAGTAAAGAAGTCGTACAAAAAATATCTCAACTGAAAGATGAGCCCCAATGGATGCGGGATTTTAGACTAAGGTCGCTTCAAATTTTTGAGCAAAAAAAGATGCCAACGTGGGGCCCGGATTTGTCGCACATAAATTTTAACGATATTTATTATTACATAAGACCCACCGAGAAACAGGAAAAAAACTGGGAAGATGTTCCCGCGGATATTAAAAAAACTTTTGATCGACTCGGGATTCCGAAAGCAGAACAAGAATATTTATCGGGGGTGAAAGCGCAGTACGAATCTGAGGTGGTTTATGGGTCACTTTTAAAAGAGCTTTCAGACGAAGGCGTAATTTTTTTGGATACAGACAGCGCACTTCAAAAATTTCCTGAAATTTTTAGAGAGTGGTTTGGCAAACTTATTCCACCTTCCGACAATAAATTTTCTGCTTTAAACAGCGCGGTTTGGAGTGGCGGTTCGTTTGTTTACATTCCAAAAGGGGTTCACGTTAAGCGACCGTTACAAGCTTATTTTAGAATTAATGCCAAAAATATGGGTCAGTTTGAGCGCACTTTGATTATTGCAGACGAGGGCAGTTTTGTGTCGTATTTAGAAGGGTGCAGTGCGCCAATGTATTCCGAGGATTCATTACATGCCGCGGTAGTAGAAGTTGTAGTCAAAAAGAATGCCCGCGTTCGTTATACAACTATTCAAAACTGGTCGGGGGATGTTTATAACTTGGTAACAAAGCGCGCCAGGGTTGATGCGGGGGGTGTTATGGAGTGGGTTGACGGGAATATCGGCTCTAAAGCGACCATGAAGTATCCAAGTTGTTATCTGGTTGGCAAAGGCGCGCGCGGAGAAATGCTTTCGATAGCCTATGCCGATGAAGGCAAACACCAAGATACCGGTGCCAAGATGGTTCACCTTGCTCCAAACACATCATCCAAAATTATTTCCAAGTCTATTTCTTTAAACGGTGGTCGCACAAGTTACAGAGGATTAGTTCAGATTTCAAAGTCGGCAAAAAATGCCAAGTCCAAGGTTGAATGCGACGCGCTAATTTTAGACGAGAGATCAGCTTCCGACACATTTCCCGTTATGAGAATCAACGAAAGTTCCGCTACTGTTGAGCACGAAGCCACAGTTTCTGAGGTCGGACAAGAGAGACTATTTTATCTCATGTCTCGGGGACTAACGGAAGACGAGGCCATGAGTTTGATAGTAAACGGTTTTATTGAACCTATTGTTAAGGAGCTGCCTTTGGAATATGCGGTGGAACTTAATAGACTTATTGAACTTGGCATGGAAGGGTCGGTGGGATGAAAAAGGAAGTTGTAGATTTTAATAGCGCGGATGTTTTGACTCGGTCACCCAAGGAGGATACGCTTTATAACATACAGTATGACGGGAGCAGGTGGGGTCAGAAATCGTTGGCGGTGATCCTCAGTGTTCCAAATGTGTCCTGCAAGCTTTATTGCGGATATAAATTATCGCTTGGCAATGTGCTCGATCTAGTTACCACGGTCATCCATAAAGCCCCCAACACTGTTTCTGACACCACAATTCGGGGGGTTTTGTTCGATGGTGGAGTTTCAAACTATCAAGGTAAAGTAATCATCGAGAAGACGGCTCAAGGTTCATCATCTCAGCTTGACGATAGAGTGTTAGTTGTTGGTAACGCTACACATAATCACGCTGAGCCCATTATGCAGATAGAAGCCAATGATGTTAACGCGTCGCACTCTTCCTCTACCAGTCGTGTGGATAAAAACCAGGTATATTATCTGGAAAGTCGTGGGCTTTCCCGTGAAGAGTCGCAAAATTTACTGATCGACGCGTTTTTAGTGGCGCACCGAACGAAGTGAGGTATAATTACAAAATGCTTGACGTTCAAAAAATAAAGGCGGACTTTCCAATTTTAGGTCGACGAGTTAACGAACACGATTTAGTGTATTTGGATAATGCTGCGACCACTCAAAAACCTTTGCAGGTTTTAAATGCGGTTGACGACTATTACAAAACCTGTAATGCAAATGTTCACCGTGGTTCTCACACCTTGGCGGACGAGGCCACTTCCCTTTATGAGAAGTCGCGGGAAACGGTAGCCCGTTTCCTTGGCGCTCAAAAATCAGAAGAAATTATTTTTGTAAGAAATACCACAGAAGCAATAAATTTGGTTGCCTATGCTTATGCCCAAAAGCACTTACAAACTGGTGACGAAATTCTGCTGGGAATTTGGGAGCATCACAGCAATTTAGTTCCATGGCAGCAGGTTTGTTTAAAAACCGGAGCTAGGCTTGTTTACATGTATCCAACCAAAGAGGGGCTTTTTGACTTTAACGCCTACAAAGCCAAGCTAAACAAAAGAACTAAACTAGTCGCGGCAACGCAAGCCAGCAATGTTTTGGGAACTATATTTCCCGTTACGGAAATAGTGTCAGAGGCTAAAAAGTTTGGAGCGGTAACAGTTATCGATGGAGCTCAATCCACGCCCCACATGTCGGTAAATGTTAAAAGCATGGGCTGTGATTTCTTTGCTTTTTCCGGTCATAAGATGTTAGCGCCCATGGGAATTGGCGCGTTGTATGTTAAGTTGGACATGCTAGACAAATTGGATCCTTTTATGACGGGCGGAGCAATGATCTTAGAAGTGGACGAACAAAACGCCACTTGGGAAAATCCGCCTTATAAATTTGAGGCCGGTACACCTAATGTTAGTGGGGCAGTAGGGTTGGCGCGAGCTATTCAGTATTTGCAAGAGATTGGTATGGGAAATATTAGAAACCATGAAATAGAAGTTACTAAGTACGCATTGGAGTTTTTCAATAAAGCGCGCATCGCAGCTCCAGCCCTAAATATTTTAGGTCCTATAGACCCAACACAAAGAACAGGTCTTATTAGTTTTTATTACAACGGACTTCACCCTCACGATGTTTCGGCAATTTTGGATCAGCAAGGCGTGGCAATTCGTTCGGGTTTTCACTGCGCCATGCCCCTGCATTTAAAGCTGGGAATTGGTCCAACTTGTAGAGCCAGTTGGTATCTGTATAACGATAAAAAGGATATTGACGCGTTAATGGAGGGAGTTTTAGAGGCGTCGCGCCTTTTACTGTAAGAATACTTTAGCATTATATGCATATCATATGAGCGATCAAATCTACCGCGAACAATTTATGGAAATTTTTAAATCCAACGCTAATTTTGGACAAATGGATTCACCCACCGTTACAGCGGACCAGGTAAATCCTATCTGTGGCGACAAAATGACTCTTCAATTAAAAATTGAGAACAATAAAGTGGTCGACGCAAAATTTACCGGTGTTGCTTGCGCGGTGTCTAAAACTTCTGCATCAATAATAACCGATGAAATAAAGGGTAAAAGTTTGGACGACTTAAAAAAACTAACCGAGCAGGATATGTTGGCGTTAATTAAATTTGACCTGACATTGAGCAGGCAGCAATGCGCGCTTTTGTGTTATCATGCCCTTAAGAAAGCTTTGGAAAACTATGATAAAAAGTAAAGCTACGCCAGGTAAAACATCGACAAACAAGAAAAAGCGGCAGACCGTTTTCCGAGACAGCAACTTGGGTGAAGTGGTTTTTAAGTATCCAAAAACAGTTGAGGTTTTATTAGATTTTGGTTTGCACTGTGTGGGTTGTGCAGCCATGCATTACGATACTGTTGAAGCAGGCGCTCGTATTCACGGTTTTAAGGATAATGAAATAGACGAACTAGTAATTAGAATCAACGAAGTGATAGAATTTAGCGAGTAACCCCCGCTCGTCATGGCGGGGTGATGAGGTAAAGTTATGTCAAACAAAATTACCAAAATTGTGATCGATAGAAAAGCTTGCATTGGCGCAGCAACTTGCGTTGTGGTAAATCCTCAAGCATTTGACCTGGATAACGAATCGATAGCAATTATAAAAGGCGGCGCGTTACAAACGGGTGACGAGCTTTTATTAATGGCAGCGCAGGCGTGTCCTGTGTCGGCCATTTTTTTTTATGACAGGGAGGGTAACCAAATTTACCCCACGCCTAAAAAATGAAATTTATTATACGACTTATAATTAACGCTTTAGCTGTTTATCTAACTTCTAATTTGCTTGCGGGCATTTCAATAGACGGTTTTGTCACAGCAATTGTAGTGGCGGTTGTCTTAGGGATTGTGAATACTCTGGTTAAACCCATATTACTTTTACTTACGTTCCCTATTAATTTTCTGACTCTTGGTCTGTTTACGTGGGTAATTAACGCTTTAATGGTTGTACTTGTGGATTATATTGTGCCCGGGTTTTCAGTGAGTTCATTTCTTTGGGCACTTCTGTTTAGCTTAGTGCTTTCGGTAATTTCTTCCATCCTTAATAAGATGATAAAATAGTCCCATGTCTACACAAATATTAAGTGATAATATGGAGTTAACTCCAAGTATGAGGGCTTTGGTAGAGCAAAAGTTAACGCCTCTTTTAGCTCATGTCGAACAGAGGGATCGTAATGAGGTGAGCTTAAGAATTGTAATGAATAAGGCGCAAGAGCAGGAGAAGATGTTGGCAAAAATCGAGGCGACCATAGATGGAAAAACTTATTTTGGTGATGATTCGGATTTTACTTTAGAGTCTGCATTAATAAAGGCAATTAACGAAGTCGACAAGCAGTACTTAAAGGATAAGGAAAAAGCTAAAGAGCGTGACTACGAAAAAAACAGGGATTTAAAGCGTTTTGACGGTGGAGACATTGGTACGGCAGACTCGGATACATCTTTGGGTGCTTAGCTCAGTTGGTAGAGCGGTCGTCTTATACACGATTGGTCCCAGGTTCGAGTCCTGGAGCACCCACCAATTACAACTCCTCAAGAATCTCTTTGTTTCCCGACTTTTTAATGTCCATGTACTTTAAATATTTCTCCGTAGTAGTAAGGGTTTTGTGTCCGGCAACCCGGCAAACAGTTTGCAGGCTTACCCCCATTGCCAACTGGTGACCGGTAAAAGTGTGGCGAAAATCGTTAACTTTAGCGCTTTTAAGTCCCGCGCGCCTAAAAAGCCGTTCCATAGAGGAGCGAATATTTCTAATTAATATGGCCTTTCCGCTTTTAGTGGTAAATAAAAACGGGCTTTCGATTTGTCTTTCGACTTCTAAAAATTCCTTTAAAGTTTCTTTTGCCTTGTTATTTAGCGGGATTACCCGTTCTTTTTGACTTTCCTTTTTGGGAATAAAAACTGTGGCGGGTTCCCCTAAGTCCAGATGCGCAACTTCCATTCCCGCAAGCTCAGAAATTCTAATTCCTGTCTGTAGCATAAGTTCCACTATGGCGCGGGTTTTAAGGTCTTTTCTGGCACATTCTCTTAAGGCTAGGCACTCCGTTTTGCTAAAAATATTAGGTGCTTTAGTTTCCAACTGCGGGTGTTTCAGACTCTTTGCGAGGTTCTTATTGACGTAGCTTCTCGCCAGCAAGAAGGTAGAAAAGCTTTTTGTGGAGTTTATTTTTCTTGACACTGACTTTGGGCTTAGTTTTTTAGAGTCATATAAGTTCTGCAAAAAATCCTCCAGATGTTGGGGCAATACCTCTTCCACAGCTGTAATGTCGCGTTCAAACAGATATGTTATTAGTTGATCAAGATCTTTAGCATAAGCCGATGCCGTAAGGCTGGACTTTTTTCTGTCGTAAAGATCCTGCACAAACTCTTTTTGTGCTTTTTTTAAGTTTATCTTCATACTTTGGTGAAAAATCTATAGGCTATCTTAGCGATTTTTTGTTTTAATGTCAACAGCGCGCTTAGTTCTCCGTAAATATCCGACAGTCTTCTTTCAATGCAATTAAAGGAGGTTTCATGCCCAAACCCATGTGCGGTCTGTGGTAATGATATCTGTTTAAAAACTCCTCTACAAGTTTTTGGCAG
>Ga0265292_1001998_pt1 | contig 15463 bp, 15 predicted proteins | sample Munlanlewell296A_FD_189080 | JGI IMG/M metagenome (GOLD analysis project Ga0265292, IMG submission 189080) | Leachate microbial communities from a municipal landfill in Southern Ontario, Canada - Leachate well 296A | ecosystem: Engineered > Solid waste > Landfill > Unclassified | place: Canada... | reverse complement strand
CAGACAAAGAATTAGAGGTGTTGTTGATAAAAATTTTTTCTTCTTTAGAATAATCCAATATTTTGCTTAAACACCTTTTGCCACCAAATAATCCGGTGAGCCTACTTTCCACTGTAGGCAGGTTTTGGGCTAAATAACTAATTAATTTTTGAATAGGTTTATATGGAAAATGATTCCGTTAATAATAAGAATATTTTTTTTATTAACTCTGAGCAAAAGCTGACCGAGGCATTGAAGTTATATTTTCTTGCTAGAGAATTAAAAACTGTCGGCTTAAGAATGATGAATCCAAATATGACTGAGCAACAGATTCAAGAAAAAGTAAAGGAAATATTTTTAAATGCAAGGTCTTAATTTATTTGCGCTTTATACTGAAAAGTTAATAGGAAATAATATTGATTATTTTATTACAGGATCTGTTGCATCTATTGTTTATGGTGAACCGAGATTAACCCATGATATTGATTTGGTAATTTCTTTGAGTCAAGCAAAAGTTAATAGCTTTATCAAAGCGTTTCCAATTAACGAGTTCTATTGCCCGCCAATTGAAGTAATTAAAGATGAATTAGTACGCTCTGTGAATGGTCATTTTAATTTAATACACAATGAAACCGGCTTTAAAGCGGATATTTATTTAATCGGTAACGATGAATTTCAGATTTGGGCTATGAAAAACAGGAAGGAAATAAATTTTTTAGGTAAGAAATTATTTATTGCCCCTCCTGAATATGTTATAATTAAGAAAATAGAATTTTATAATGAGGGTAAAAGTCAAAAACATTTATATGATATTGCGGCTATGATAAAGAATTCAAGAGATTTTATTGACTTCAATTTCATTCTTAATAAATTAAATAAAGCCGGACTATTAAAAATTTGGGAAGAAATAAAGTTATTATCATGAATAAAAACAAGAAGATATATATTGCCGGACATAAAGGAATGTTTACCCGGCTCGGCCGTAGGTTGATAAATCTGATAGGATTGAGTTTTTATTCGTCAATCGTCCATCATAAATCGACAATCCGAAGGGACTGAGAGAGATGGGCTAAGAGCATAGGGTATGGTGCAGCAGGTGAGAAATTAGGAAGTGGGAAAATAGGAAGTTCCCGCTGGAATAGTAAAATCGTATTCCACGGGACAGGTTGGAAAAGTGGAAAGGAAGAAGGATTTAAAGCATTTCAGAAATGGAGAAAGATATGAATGGTTAAGAAGGTGATAAAAATTCCACTTGATAAAAATTCTAGAATTATTGTAGCTTTTCAAAGAGAAAGAAACGAAATTATTAATTTTGTTGTTGTGCTTGAAACAAAATTAAAGAACTTTGGATATAAATCTGAAGGATGGGTTCAGGTTCTTAGATTTGATAGTGCACATGGTTATCCACATATGGATAAGCTGGATAAATATGGAAATAAAATTGAGATAATCAAATTTGATTATCTCACTAATAAAGAAGCTCTTACAATATCTATTGATTTGATTAAAAATAATTACAAAGAATTTGTTAAAAGTTTTTTACAAAATGACGGAGATTAAGAAGATGAAAAAGAAAATTCTAACAATTAATGAAATAGAAGATAAAATTAAAAAAATGGGTGGTATCGAAATCTCTGAAAAGGAATTTAGTTCTGCTGATGAATATAAAAAACTTTATGATTATGTAAAGCAAATTTTTGGAAGACCCAAAAAAGATATTATTCCAAAGATTAGGCAACCGCAAAAGAGTTAATTAAATTTTGTAGAAACTAAGGCTATAACCTGTGTTGGTTCGTCGGGAAAAGGATGTTTGAAAGGGAGGAAGACGAGAAGGTCGGGAAAAAGTGACGGAAAAGCAGTGACCCGTCAAAAAGAAGCCGGGTAAACAAGGGACATTGGGGAAGGTGGGGAATGAGCGACGGAGAGAGGAAGGGACAGAGAGAAAGGAAAATGAAAATAAGATCACATAATGAATTAGATGTTTATAGAACAGAAATAGTAGTATTTCTTATGTTCAGCAAGCGGGAAAATTTTTACGATTATCTTAGAAGGAGAATGAGGTAGTTAGTGAAAAGTGAATCCCATGAAGTCCCATAAAATCCCGTAAAATAAAAAAACATTATACGGGACAGGTAGAGAAACAGATTTCACCGGACCACCGCAAAGCGGGGCAGGCAGGTTGAAGGATTTTAGGATTGTTTTTTTCTTCAATCGACAATCATAAATCAACAATTCGAAGGGATTGGATGATTGAGTTTTTTATTCTTCAATCGACAACCTGTCCCGTGAAATCTGTTTGTTTATTTTACGGGATCATAAATCAACAATTCGAAGGGATTGGATGATTGATGATTGATGATGTGTGATGGATGAAGGAAAGTAACAAGAGACATGTGACGAGTAACAAGTGACCCGTCAAAAAGATCCGTCTAAAAGACGCCGGACAAGCGCCGGGCAGGCAAAATGAAGAAGTAACAAGGTGTGAAAATGAAAAAGGAGTATCTGTGAAAAAAGCATTAATAACCGGAATCACAGGGCAAGATGGAAGTTATTTAACTGAATTACTTCTTGAGAAGGGTTATGAAGTTCATGGAATAATAAGAAGAAGTAGTTCTTTTAATACAGGAAGGATTGATCATCTTTATAATAATTCTGAATTGCTGGATAAAAAATTGTTTCTTCATCATGGTGATTTGGTTGATACAAGCAATCTGAACCGGTTACTTGAAAAAATTGCACCGGATGAAATTTACAATCTTGCAGCACAAAGCCATGTAAAAGTTTCATTCGAGATTCCGGATTACACTGCACAAGTGGATGCATTAGGAACATTAAGATTTTTAGATGCAATACGGGAAGTCGGTTTACGCAAAGTGAAATTTTATCAGGCATCTACGAGTGAACTCTTTGGTAAAGTTCAAGAAGTACCGCAAAAAGAAACAACTCCATTTTACCCGCGCTCTCCGTATGGAGTTGCAAAACTTTACGGATATTGGATAGTAAAAAATTACAGAGAAGCATACAACTTGTTTGCTTGTAACGGTATTTTGTTTAATCACGAATCACCCAGACGTGGAGAAACATTTGTTACAAGAAAAATAACCCGTGCAGCTGCACGAATTTACCTTGGGTATCAGAAGAAACTTACTTTAGGTAATATGGATTCGAAGAGAGATTGGGGCTATGCACCCGAATTCTGTGAAGGGATGTGGCGAATACTACAACAAGACGCTGCTGAAGATTTTGTCCTTGCAACCGGAGAAACACATACAATTAGAGAATTTTGTGAGTTGACGTTTAGACAACTTGGCATTGAGATTGGGTGGGAAGGTAGAGGGGAGAAGGAACGTGGAATTGTTGAGTCGTTGAAAGGTTTGACCTCGACTCCGCTCGGTCTGACGGGAGATAAAGTGGCAAAGGGGGAAGGTAATTTGAAAGTTGGTGATGCAGTAGTAGAGATTGATCCGAAGTATTATCGTCCAACTGAAGTGGATTTGTTAATAGGGGATGCTTCAAAAGCAAAGGAGAAACTTGGGTGGCAGGCAAAGGTGAAGTTTGAGGAATTGGTTAAGATTATGATTAAAGCGGATTTGGAGAAAGTTGCGGTGAGGGGGTATTAGAAGAAGTGATAAGGTAACAAGGTAATAAGGTAACAGAGGTGTAGATTGAAGACTCACAAGGATTTAAAAGTTTGGACAAATTCGATTCAATTGGTAAAACTTATTTATCAAATTACTTCAAAATTTCCATCTTCAGAACTATACGGATTGACAGCACAATTAAAGAGAGCTTCAGTTTCAGTCCCTTCTAATATTGCAGAGGGCGCTGGTCGTCATTCAAATAAAGAGTTCATACAATTTTTGTATATTGCGTCCGGCTCACTGAGCGAAGTTGAAACGCAGATAATTATAGCATTTGAATTAAATTTTATTGACGAGGCGGAGACAGAATCGATCCTAAATAGAATCAATGAAATTCGCGCTCAACTTTATGGTTTAATTAAAAATTTAAATATGAGATAGGTTTATATTGTTACTTTGTTACCCTACCACTTTGTTACAATCCGAGCAGATACAAGGGATTTTATGTTAGATAAAAATAAAAAACTTTACATTGCCGGACATAAAGGAATGGTTGGTTCCGCCATTATGCGAAAATTTGAAACGAAAGGGTTCAAAAACTTTATAAACAAAACTGTAGATGAACTTGATCTCAGAAATCAAAAAGATGTGAATGAATTCTTTGAGTCTGAAAAACCGGAGTATGTGATAGTCGCAGCAGCCAGGGTCGGCGGTATTTTAGCGAATAATACCTACCGCGCTGAGTTTTTATATGATAACTTAATGATTGAATCAAATTTAATTCATGCTTCTTACAAAAATAATGTTGAAAAATTATTGTTCTTGGGAAGCTCGTGTATTTATCCAAAATTAGCTCCGCAACCATTAAAAGAAGAATACCTTCTCTCCGGTTATTTAGAATATACAAATGAGCCATACGCAATTGCTAAAATTGCAGGTATAAAATTATGCGAGAGTTATTACAGGCAGTATGGATCTAATTTTTATTCCGTGATGCCTACTAACCTTTACGGACCATTTGATAATTATGATTTATATAATTCTCATGTGTTACCGGCACTGATAAGGAAGTTTGATGTTGGAAAGCAGTCAGCAGTCAGCGGTCAGCAGTCAGTAAAAAAAACCGATCCCCAATCACTAATAACCAAGAATCAAGTGGTTGTGTGGGGGACAGGAACACCGAGAAGAGAATTTCTTTATGTAGATGATTTGGCTGATGCGATTTATTTCTTGATGGACAAAATTGATGCAAAGGATTTGTACGAAAAAGGTATTACGCACATCAATATTGGTTCCGGTGAAGATGTAACAATAAAAGAACTCGCTGAAATCATTAAAAAGATAGTCGGTTTTGAAGGTGAGATTGTATTTGATTCTTCAAAGCCGGATGGCACCCCCCGTAAACTGATGGATGTTTCATTACTAAATAAATTAGGATGGAAATACTCTATTAGCTTAGAAGAGGGCATCAGGAAAGCATATGAGTGGTATTTGTATAATGTAGTTATAGGTGAGAAAGTTAGATAGTAACAAAGTAACAAGGTGACAAAGTAATTAAAACCGCATAATGCGGTTTTTTTATTTGTGCACCAGGCAGGGCGCTTGCACTTGGGAGTGAAAGTCTCCTATGAGCCCGGTAAGAGGAATTATTAGCTGAACTGTCAAAAACCAGATTATTCCCCATTATTCAGGATGGAAAATTTCACATAAGTATTTCCCTTCCTCTGATTTTGGAATATGAAGATGCTATTAAATTCTCTGATTATATAGATTATTGTTATATCCGTGCAAACGATTGTGCAGATGTCAATTGAAAAACTCACCATGACATCTAGATCATCAATAGCTTTCTGCGAAAATATTTTGGAATGATTTGAATTATTTTGGTTAAATTTAAAACACAAAATCATTATGAGGGCAAAAATGGATTACAAAGAAATTCTGTTACAAAAAATTGAAGACAAATCTGCTTCAATAGGAATCATAGGGTTAGGATATGTTGGTTTACCTCTTGCTCTAGAATTTGCTAATAAAAAATTTAACACGATCGGATTTGATATTGATGAAAAGAAAGTCCCCGTCCTCATGAATGGTGAGAGTTATATCAAACATATCCCGTCAATAAAGATCAAAGCAGCAGTTGACTCAAAGCATTTTGAAGCAACCTCTGATTTCTCACGTCTTACTTCTTGCGACTGTATTATTATTTGTGTTCCAACCCCGCTAGATCATCATCGTCAGCCGGATTTAAGTTTTATTGAAAACTCAGGCAAGGTAGTTGCTCAATACCTGAAAAAAGGGCAACTCATAACTTTAGAATCTTCAACTTATCCCGGAACAACGGAAGAAATTTTGCTTCCGCTCTTCAAGCAGAAGAGTGTAAAGTGTAGAGTGAAGAACGAAGATACCTCGACTTCGCTCGGTATGACTATTAATGAGAGTGAAGATGCTTCGGCTTCGCTCAGCATGACGGGAAAGGAGAATCCAGAATGGAAGGTGGGAAAAGATTTCTTTTTAGCATTTTCGCCAGAAAGAGAAGATCCGAACAATCCGGTCTATTCAACATCAACAATACCTAAAGTTGTAGGCGGAGTTACATCAGCGTGTTTAGAAATCGCATGTAAATTATACGATCAGGTAATAGTTAAGACAGTTCCGGTTTCTTCTCCGCGTGCGGCAGAAGCAACAAAATTATTAGAAAATATATATCGTTCGGTTAACATAGCGCTTGTAAATGAATTGAAGATGGTATTTGAAAGAATGGATATTGATGTTTGGGAAGTGATAGAAGCCGCAAAGACAAAACCTTTCGGGTTCCATGCGTTTTATCCGGGTCCGGGTTTAGGCGGGCACTGCATCCCAATTGATCCTTTTTATTTAACATGGAAGGCAAGAGAGTTTGATGTCAATACAAAATTTATTGAATTAGCCGGTGAGATAAATACTTATCAACCTTACTATGTGGTAGAAAAATCCCAGGATGAATTAAACAAGTATGGTAAGTCTCTTCATGGTTCAAAGGTTCTTATACTGGGAGCGGCTTATAAAAAGAATATAGATGATATGAGAGAGTCTCCCTCGCTTAAATTAATTGAAATTTTTGAAAGCAAAGGGGCTCATGTGGATTACAGTGATCCTCTTGTCCTCAAACTGCCAATAACAAGAAAATATACGTATGAGATGGAATCGGTTGAACTTTCTATAAAAAATCTTAACTCCTATGATCTGACTGTGTTAGCGACTGACCACGATTCCTTTAACTATCAGTTGATAGCTGATAATAGTAAACTGATTATTGATACCCGTAATGTTTTTGAACGGCTTGGAATTAAAAAGCCACAAATATTTAAAGCTTAGTAAGGGACTGACTTAAAAACAAAAAGTAATTTGTTGATTTTGTTTTGTCAATTTGTAAAAGCTTTGCTGATGGTCTAAAAACTGGCATATCTGACAACAGTGTTGATATCGAAGTCAAGTTGGGGTTGCAGACTATTGCGATTGCCGATGGAATAGTATAAGCGATTGACCGGATACTATACTACGGAAGCATTTTAATAATTGCTCATTGGGACGGATGTAGAATCGTTTAGGTCATTTATCTATATAAGATTTCAAGAAGGCGATTTGGTCAATACAAGCGAGATGCTAGGTATTATAAATGAAAGTTTGGGAAAGAATATTGTGAATTATGAAATCTGGAAACAACGCGAATATCAATATATCGAAGCATGGTTGGTGAAAAAGTGATTGACGATTTCATTAAAAATCACTTCAGATCAAAATTATTCCGGAATTTATTATCTCTTTCTTTTCTGCAAGCATTAAATAATTTTCTCCCGCTTATTACTTTTCCCTATTTGGTGCGTGTGCTGGGTCCGGAGAAATTTGGTCTGGTTAATTTTGTAACAGTGTTCGTTGCTTATTTTTCCATGATTACAGATTTTGGTTTTAACTTTTCAGCAACTCAACAAATTTCAATATACAGAAATGAAAAAGAGAGATTGTCTGCGATAGTATCTGCTGTTTACACTATTAAGATTCTGCTTTTATCTCTTTGCTTCATTGTATTCTTGGCTTTAGTTTCCTTAGTATCAAAGTTTTCTGCCGAAAAAGAATTATTCCTTTTTTCTTTTTTCATTGTACTTGGAACAACGTTCACCCCGGTCTGGTTTTTCCAGGGATTGGAAGAAATGAAACAGCTTGTTGTTGTTTCTACTATTTCAAAAATATTGATGATTATAGGAATATTTGTTTTCATTCAATCTAAAGCTGATGATACGGTTTATATGCTGCTTATTGGTTTAAGCACAATGTTTAACGCAATTGTCTTAACCGGTATGATGAAGAAATATTATAGAGTGCAATTTAGCTTCCCTGCTTTAAACGAAATTCTTTCCCAATTAAAAGAATCATATTTGCTTTTTATTTCAAGCGTTTCAATAAGTCTTTATACAACAACAAACATTTTTCTTCTTGGATTATTGGCTAATCCGGTAGAAGTCGGATATTTTGCGGCGGCAGATAAAATCCGTTCCGGGATTCAATCTTTTGCAAGACCAGTCGGTCAGGCTCTTTATCCACGCATGGCTTTTCTCTCAAAGAACGATGAAAAAAAATCGAAACAACTCCTGATGAAATTTACTTTAGTGGGAGGAGTAATTCTATTAGTTGTAGGAATTGTGACTTTCTTTTTCGCAAAACCGGTAGTTCTTTTGCTTGCCGGAAATGAATATTCAAAATCAATCTATGTTTTACAAATCATCGCGCTGCTTCCTTTTATAATATATTTAAGCAATATGTTTGGCATTCAAGGGTTGTTAAATTACGGGAAGAAAAAAGAATTTACCGCTATAATTATTTTAGGGAGCGTGATAAGTATTGTTCTATCATTCCTATTAGTACCAGCTTATGCTTCATACGGTTCTGCATTTTCGGTATTAGCAACAGAATTATTTGTAACGCTTGGGATGATATATTTTTATTTCAAATGAAGTATAATATCCTCAATTATATTTGTAAAAGAGATACTAAGGGATGGTATCTCTGCTGTAAAAAAATCTTATGGCGGGTTTTTTAGCAAGTATGTAAAATTTATCGCCACTTATTTCACAAAGTTGTAAAAAAAGACGGGATTAATTATATTTCGGCTCAATAATCTGTTGAAAGCTACCTTAAAATAAATTTAGATTCCGGGTTAGATGGTTTTCTACTTATAGATGAATTTCAATTCATAAATGATATTTCAACTACGCTAAAACTTCTTACCGATCTTCATCCGAAATTAAAAATTATTTGCAGCGGAAGTTCAAGTTTGGATATTATCCAACAAGTTGAAGAATCTATTGCCGGCAGGGTTCATATTATTGATGTTTATTCGCTTTCATTTTCAGAGTATTTACGGTTTCAAAATGAAGAGTTGTTTACTCTTTTCAATAAGTATGATAGGAAGACAAATGATGCAATTGTTGACTCAAAAATAAAATTCTTTTTTGAGGAATATCTTATCTTCGGCGGGCTGCCCCGGATAGCTTTAACAATGGGTGAGCAATCAAAAATTCAATTACTCGATGACATATACAAAACTTATCTTTTACGCGATGTTAGAAGTTACGTTAAGAATGAAGATACAGTTGGTTTTAACAAACTGCTTGTTATGCTCGCTTCACAAATCGGGAATATGATTAATATCCATGAGCTTGCTAATACAACCGGACTTGCATACAGAAAGTGCGAAGACTATATTTTTTTGTTGGAACAAATGTTTATTATTAAACTGGTTCAACCATTTTTTACAAATAAACGGAAAGTGATTTCCAAAATGAAAAAGGTTTATTTTACCGATATCGGTTTAAGAAACATCATCTCTGCAAATTTTATTAAGCTTGATAGCAGAACAGATTCCGGGGCAATTTTTGAAAATTTTGTTTTTCTAGAACTGATGAGAAAAATTCCTTCCTATGCAAAAATTTATTTTTACCACACTAAAGACGGGTCAGAAGTTGATTTTCTTATTGACGATTTAAAAAACAAATATGCTGTTGAAACAAAATTTAAGCCGTTTGCTAAAATGATTAATCTAAAAAGTTTGGACGGTTTGCAAGATATTGAACATATATCGAAATCTTTTATTATCAGTAAAAATCTAAATGCTTCAGAGGGAAATACTATATTTGTCCAGGGTTATTTAACTGAAAAAATTGAGTTAATGGGTTAAAGTTTTATGTATGATTTTCTGATTGTAGGTGCAGGATTTGCCGGCTCTGTTATGGCTGAGCGGTTAGCAAGCCAACGAAATAAAAAAGTTCTGGTAGTAGAAAAACGAAATCACATTGGCGGCAATGCTTATGATGAATATGACGAACATGGAATTCTAATTCACAAATATGGTCCGCATATATTTCATACGAACAGTAAAGAAGTTTTTGATTACCTCTCAATGTTTACTAAATGGAGACCTTACGAACATAAGGTGCTCGCTTTTTATAAAAATGAATATTACCCAATTCCCATTAACAGACTTACACTTAATAAACTTTATAAGTTGAATTTGCAGTCAGAGAAGGAAGTGACTGAATTTTACTCTAAAGTAAGAGAAAATCGGAATCCGATAATAAATTCCGAGGATATAATTGTTAATCAGGTTGGTAGGGAACTGTTCGAAATATTTTTTAAGAATTACACTTATAAACAATGGAATAAATATCCGCACGATTTATCTCCATCGGTTTGCGGACGTATCCCAATCCGTACGAATGATGATTGTAGATACTTCACAGATAAATACCAATTTATGCCGAAGGAAGGTTATACAAAAATGTTTGCGAACATGCTCTCACATAAAAATATCGAGATCATTCTGAATACAGATTATAAAACAGTTGTCAATGATTTGAAATTTGATAAGATGATTTATACAGGCCCGATTGATTATTTTTTTGATTATGAACTAGGCAGACTACCTTACCGATCAATAAGGTTCGAATTTGAGAATTACGAAAGAGATAAAGCTCAAGATGTTGCAGTCATAAATTACGTTGATGGAACTAAGCCTTTCACTAGGGTTACAGAGTATAAATATTTAACTGGACAAATCTCCAATTCAACGACATTATCTAAAGAATACACTCAAATTGATGGAGAACCATATTATCCTATTCCGACAGTTGAGAATAAAAGATTATACTCGCTTTATCATGATTCGACTAGTAAATTGAAGAGTGTAATTTTTTGCGGAAGATTGGCGGAGTATCAATATTTGAATATGGATCAAGTAATAGCAAATACAATCCAAATATTGAATAAATCCATCATGGAAAATTGAGATGAGAATAGCTGCAGTAATAGTTACATATAACCGAGTAAAACTGCTTAAAGAATGTATTGAATCTATTCGTAAATAGACTTATAGAATCGATGAAATTATTGTTGTCAATAATTCAAGCACGGATGGAACCTTTGAATGGTTAACTCAGCAGAATGATTTAACAATAATAACCCAAAAGAATCTTGGTGGGGCTGGTGGATTTCATACTGGAATAAAAAATGCTTTCGAAAAAAGATATGATTGGATATGGTGTATGGATGATGATTGTCTTTTAACACCATCTAGTTTGAAGAACTTATTTCGGGAGATTAAAGAAAATATTTATGTGTATGGCTGTTTGGTAATCTCTAAAGAGAACACTACAGACTTAGCTTGTGGTTATTATGAAAAAAATGTTTATATCGAAAAGGTAAGTGAAGTCAAATTAATTGGAAGAATAACAGATGTGAATTTTTTTTTAGGTACTTTAATTCATAGTTCAGTGATCAAAAAGGTTGGTTTACCTTATTCCGATATGGTGATTCGTGGAGACGAAGTTGAATACAACAGAAGAATTCGGTTAAATAAATTTCAAATGCTAACTATTAATGACTCGATTTTATACCACCCAAAGTCTTCGATACAAATGATGGAATTACTAGGAATTCGGCATCGATTTGAGGTAATGAACTCATTTAAAAGATATTATCATAATAGAAACTTTGTATACTTGATGAAACAGTACCGATATATGAGTTTAAAAGTATTTCTAAAACATTTACTATTTGACCTCTATGGAATAATCTTCTATCAACGTAGCTTTAACAACTTATATGCAGCATTGAAAGGATTAATAGCAGGAATATTTTACTCACCCACTAAAATACCGAATCGTGATAACATTAAGTGAGTTAATCAGCATTTCCCAAAATTATATATGACAGAAATTAGTGTTCTACTTTCAACATATGACGCAGCATATAAATTGGAAAAAACGATTAGGAGTGTCCTTCAGCAGACATTTAAAGATTTTGAATTAATTATTATTGATGACGGATCAAATGATAACACTTACGAAGTAGTTAGCTCCTTTGCTGATGAGCGCTTGCGCTATTTCAAAAAAGAGCATTCTGGGTTAGGAGATTCACTAAATATTGGAATTGAATACTCGAAGGGGGAATTGATTGCTCGAATAGATGCTGGCGATATATGTCATCCAAGACGATTTGAGAAACAGATTGATTATTTGAATAAACATGATGAGATAGATGTTTTAGGCACTGGGTATGGGGTCTTTCATGGAAACAAACTATATTATTATTATTTTAATCCTTCAAAAGATGCTGAAATTAAAAAATTGCTCGTCTATCGGAATACAATTTTTCATCCAAGCATTATTTTTAAGAAATCAATAGTACTCTGTAATAATGGTTATAAAAACATTCCGTATGAAGATTATGAATTGTGGTTAAGAATTTCGCCAAAAGTTGTTTTTGCTAATCTGTTTGAAATTCTATGTTATTATTGGTTTGATAAAAATTCTATTACCAGGAGCAATATAGACAAGAATAAAAAGATTGTATTTCATTTTCTAACTGCAACAAATAATTATTATAGAAACTATATTTTATCAAGTTGCGCTCCCGAAAAATTAAAAGCGATTGCATTACGTGAATATTTTTGGGGCAATAGGAAACGCACTAGAAAATATTTATTAGGTTTATTTTATTATTTCCCTTGGGAAATTAAAAACCTCTTTTTTTTCTTCACAACATTTATTCCAAATAAATGGATGACTCAGATAACTCGATATCATATTCCAAACCGTCTTCAATATCTGTTTTTTTATCTTTCGAAAGAAACTAAAATAATCCGGAATGAATTTAGAGATACTCTTCTTATTCTAAGCGAAGAATAAGATGGTAAAGTCAGGGAAAAAACTTGTTTACTTGTTAGGCAAATATCCTCTTTATTCCGAATGTTTTATTTACCGTGAGATTAGTGCACTAACAAAAATTGGAATTGAGATAAGAGTCTTCACACTGAGAAGAGGCGATAGAAATTTTAATCCGTTTCCAGATAAAACCATAAAAGTATTTTACATTTATCCCGAAAATATTGCGTTAGGATTTTGGTTGAATTTAGTATGGATTATCAAAAGACCAATTCGATATCTGCAAATAGTTTCCATGATTTTATCTCAGATTAAAGGATACCCCTTATTCACTATATTAAAGCAATGTGTAATTCTTTATTCAACTCCTTTATTAACGAATTATTTATTAAAGGAAAACATTGATTTTGTCCATGCTCATTTTGCCAACGGTAGCACCCTGGGTTTGTTCAATAAAATTCTTAGTGGGAAAGACTTTTCGATCACACTACATGCTTTTGACGATTTGTATTCAAATGCAATATTTCTTAAGGAGAAAATTGAATATTCATCTAAGATTATTTGTGAAAGCAGATATAATGAAAATTACTTAAAGAGTATTTTTCCAACAGATAAATACTTAAAAATACGCACAATATATTCCGGGGTAGAAATTAAGAATAACCAAACAAGATTAAAATCGAGCTCGATTTTCAGAATTTTATCAATTGGAAGACTTGTAGGCCATAAAGGATTCATAACTTTGATCAAGGCATTAAAAATTCTTAATGACGAAGGGGTTCATTTTGAAGCCGAGATTGTAGGCGAAGGACCTTTAAGAAAAGAACTGGAAGAAATAATCGAGAGAGAAAATTTAAGAAGGAAAATTTTATTATCGGGTGCAAAAGATTCTTTCTATGTTAATGATGCTTATTTACGTTCAGATTTGTTCATCCTCTCTTCTGAAATATATCATAATGGTGAAAGAGACGGATTACCTAATGTCGTAATTGAAGCGATGTCTTTTCAATTACCCATAATTTCAACTTATGTTTCAGCAATTCCGGAATTAATTCAAAGTTACTCCAACGGGATTCTTGTTCCGGAGAGAAATCCTCCAGCATTAGCTCAAGCGATAAAATATATAATTCACAATCCCGCAGAAGCAAAAAAATTTGCCGATAACGGTTTCCAATCTGTCAAGAAGAATTTTGATATTTTGAACACATCAAAAATGTTATATGAATTTTTATTTGCGAACACGGAAAATTGATGTTCTTATTAAGAAAAATTTTGGATACATACTCACAAATCGATTCGAGAAATAATGAATCTATTTCAGGACAAATTCTATCTCATAATCGAATTATTGTCACAACGATTCATCCTTATTCGTATATAAAACTAAGGAAGCAAATTCAAATCGTTAAGGAACTCGATTTCATATTTGTGGATTCATCATTAATGATACGGATAATTGATAAAATTTTAAAAAAGAATTATCCATCAATATGTTTTAATTTCACACATATCAGCGTACGCGAGAAGGAAAGATTTTTCGCCAAGGAATTTTTCGAATCTCTTAAAGTTACTGACAGCTTAGCGATAATCGGTTCAGAAAAGAAGATTTGTGAAAATGCGGCACAAAACATCCAGACAAATTACAAGAATAGCAAAATTGTTTATATTTCAAAGGGGATTTTTGGAAAGCCCGAGGAAATGAAGATTGTTCTTGAGGAAATATTGGTAAATAAACCAACAGTAATAATATGCGGAATGGGAACAATCCTACAAGAAAGTTTCCTTCTTGCTCTGAAAAGAAAAAATTGGGAAGGAATCGGATTATGCGTAGGAGGATTTATTCATCAAATTTCAAAACGATTAAACTATTACCCAATACTTTTCGAAAAAATGAACATCCGCTGGTTATTTAGGATACTTGATGAACCGCGACTATTGTTCAGATATATTTTGGTTTATCCATTCTCAGTTTTGGTACTAATTTATGATTGTCTCAAACTAAAAATAAGTGTGGGAGAATCTAATGAACTTCCAGAAATCGTTTAAACTGTTTTTCGTTCTATTCTTCTTACCAATTATTTTATTAGGCCAGGTGAAGATAAATTCTTGGTCATTCAAAGGGAACAGATACTATTTAAACGTAGAATTCAATACGACTTATCAACTTCAAATAAAAGATGGGAAAAAAATTCTTGAGTTTCCCAACGTCAAATTTGATGAATCAAAACCGAATGAATTTTTTTCAGTACAGAAAGAATTATTTGTTGAGATACCATATAACTCCACTCCACAGATTGATATTAGCGAAGGAAACAGCTCTTTAATAGATGCACAATTAGAAGTTAACCCGCGTGTGACAGCATCAAATGATTCAACGCTGACTTATACTTCCGGTGAAGTTAAACCAAATATTCAAACCGAAAAAGCATATGAAATTGTTGGCTTTTTTGAATATGAGAATAAAAGATACGCCCATCTACGGTTTCGCCCTATTCATTTTGATTATTCTGCACGTATGATAAAAAAGATGTCTGATTACAACGTTGTACTAACATTTAATTTCCAATTGCCGAGTAATTCTATTGTGAATACTCCTATTTCCCTCCAAAATAGTTTTGTTAACAATCCGAAAATTGAGAGCGGGAATCATCTTTTCAAAAAAAACGACATTAGTGATTTATGGATCGACTTTACGGCAGATTATAT
>Ga0265292_1001997_pt1 | contig 15464 bp, 6 predicted proteins | sample Munlanlewell296A_FD_189080 | JGI IMG/M metagenome (GOLD analysis project Ga0265292, IMG submission 189080) | Leachate microbial communities from a municipal landfill in Southern Ontario, Canada - Leachate well 296A | ecosystem: Engineered > Solid waste > Landfill > Unclassified | place: Canada... | reverse complement strand
GGAAATTCATTATTCCAATTGCTTCGCCAATTGTTAATCATCAACGGGAATAATGTTTTGTACGCTTCCGGATCCTTCGTGTTGGACTCTCCTTGATACCAAATTGCACCCTTCAATGCGTACGGAATCAGCGGCGCGATCATTCCATTATATAAAGTTGTAGGAGTTTGTGAAGATAGTTCAAACTGCACTTTCGGACGCGTATAAAACTCGCGGGAAGCAGCATCAAATACGCAGAATTTTGAATCTCTGTACTCTGCAATGGGCATATATTTCCATGCACCGGCCAAATTTATTTTTCCACTGTCGGCTGCGGTCGAAACTTCAACATTCCGGGGGTGAATGTTCAGTTGTTCTTTCTGTCCCCAGAATCCACCGCCGCCGCCGAGGTCAATTATTTGCACAGCAATGGTAAGCAGGCTCTCTTTTACAATTTCCGCAGGGACAGAATAAACTCTATTTAAATTCCAGGGGTTTCCTGTATCAAGGCCTCCGATTTGTTTCCCGTTGATGAAGGTAAGATCGCAATCGTCGATCGGTCCCAATTCAAGAACAAGTTCTTTGTTCAGCCAATGCTTTGGTATTTCAATTTGTTTTCTAAACCACAAAACACCGTCAAATTCTCCAACCTCAGTTTGTTCCCAGCCAATGGGAAGATCCATTTCCTTCCAACTGCTATCATTGAAATCCATACGGGCATACTGCGCATCGTCAAAGGTTAATCCTTTGCACTGCTCTCCCATCACACGGTTTGATATGTCTATCACCTTGTGCGAATAGAGCCATATCATGTACGCGGCAAACTGTTCTCTGCTCTGCTTCAGTTCAGAAGGAAAGTCCAAATAATCCTGATGCTGGGTTATATACTTTTCACTTGTCCACGCCTGCACCGGTGTGCCGCCCCATGCTGCTTGTATCAATCCGACAGGGACATTAAGTTCCTGATGCAATTTTTTTCCGAAGAAATATCCCGTCGCACCGAATTTAGCAGCGACTTCCGGCGTGCACTCTTTCCATAAGCCGATGCACGTATCGTTCGGCTCCAAAGATATGGCGTGACCCACCGTAAACAATCTCATCTTCGGGAATACGGCATGCTGAACTTCCGTAGAAGAATTGTCGATCGGATTTTCCGGCGGCCATCCCTCAAGAGGCATTTCCATGTTCGATTGGCCGGAACAGAGCCATACCTCGCCGATGAGAACATTGTTCAAACGCATTGTATCTCCATCGTGCTGAAAGGAAAGTGTGAACGGACCTCCTGCCTTCGGTGTTTTTATTGACGCCATCCAACGTCCGTCCGGTTGCACAATACTTATTGCTTTTTTTCCCCACGAAGCGGTAATGAAAACCGTTGTTCCTGGATTTCCTTTACCCCAAATTGATGCATCGCTTTTTTGCTGAAGAACAAGATTGTCGGTAAATATCGGGGCAGGAACAAATTGCGATGATTGAGAGAACGTGCCTGATGAAAGAAGCATGCTTATAGCGGCGATAAAACAAATATTTTTCATGACAATATCCGAAAGCAGTAGTGTGAACCAGTTATTGGAGAATCATCAATTTCGTTGAAGATTACTTCGCTTCTTTTACAGCGTCCACCCAACCGCCTGTAAATCCAGCCTTTTTCAATCCTTTGACGATGTAGGGATTTTTCTTCATCACTTCCCAAACAAAGCCATTCCGATAATTTTCAATCATTAATGCGATTGGCCCTTGATCAATTCCAATATAATCATGATCAAACCAGCCATTCGGTGTTTTAGGAGTAATATATGTTGGATTGAATGCATCTAAAAATCCATACTTTGTCCAGAGTTTGTCGCCGTATTTATTTTTCATAGCTTTCAATGCGGGAATGGTGATCTCGGGTGCAAACGGAATTGATCCCCCAGCTGCAGTCGGCGTAATTGTTCCGTCATCCAAATGTTCATCTGCTCCTGTTCCCCGCGCAGAATATGAACGAAAATCTCGTTTAATTCCATCCACTTCAAAAATAGTATCTTTTGGTCCATCACATGCCGTCATTCCCCAAATGGAATCGGAATAGTCTCTCCATTTATTCGGATTCAATTTTGAATATTCATAATGAACATATGTTGCGCGGCGGGAATTTTCAAAATAATCTATTCCTTTTTTCTGCATATAAGAATCTTTTATTCCGCGAAAATCAATCCACACGTGAGAATACTGATGACCTAACAACGGCATAAAATTGAGATGCTCTTGACCATAATATTTCTCCCAAATGTATGATGCGGTCCAAGCGTCCCACACTGTTTCTGGAACAGGATGGGTAGGCGAAGCAAGAGCAAGAATATATAAGATCATCGCTTCATTGTATCCGCGCCAAAATGCATCAAGGAATCCTCCGTCGGGTTTCCATCCCATTGAAACCCAATCAGAGCCTGCCATTGCCCACTGCCAATCAATGCGCCGATAAAGTGAATCGGCGAGCAAACGAATTTCTTTTTCTTGTGGTGAATCCCTGTCAAAGTACGATTGAGCAAACAGAATTCCAGCGAACAGTAATGCAGTATCAATTGTAGAAAGTTCTACATTTTCAAAACGTGTACCATCATCGTTCAAAAAATGATAAAAGAATCCGCGGTATCCAATCATTCCTTGAGGAGCATCACCTTGCTTCCCTTTCCATAAAAACCGCAATGTTGTCAGCGTTCTGTTAATGGCATCGGCACGCGCAATGTAATTGCGTTCAACAGCTACTCCGTACGATGTCAGTGAGAAACCGATTGCAGCAACACTCGAGAATGACAATGTCGGATACCGATCAGGTGTAAGACCTGTTTCTTTTGGCGTAACATCAAGAAACCATTGAATCGTCCGTTGTTGTACGGTATCCAAAAACGGATCCCATTGTTGTTTCTGCTGAGCGTTGGACTTGGTCGACAAAATAACGCACAGGAAGAGGATGAAATGTTTTGTCATAATCAGACGAACAATTGTTGGAAACAAATCAAGCGGTTCTATTTTACTAGGACCATCTTGCGGGTTAGTGAAATACTTTCTGTTGTCAACGAATAGAAATAAACACCGCTCGGAAGAGAGAATGCGTCCGGCCTGAACGAGACGTTATAAATTCCGGGCAGTTGACGTTTATTCACGAGAGTAACGATTTCCGATCCCAGCAGGTCGAACACTTTTACAGTAACGAAGGATTCTTTCGGAAGCTGATAGGTGATGCGTGTGGAAGGATTAAAAGGATTCGGATAGTTTTGTGATAATCCGTATTCCGCCGGTACTTGCGGTACCGTTGCTACACCCGTTATCGTTGTAAACTTTGCCGTTGCTAATCCGCGCTGCACATCGGCGTTCTTCATGAATCGTTTCCACACTGACTGATTCCGGTAATTTTCAATCATGATAATTATTGGTCCCTGATCAATACCAATCACATCCTGTCCCCACCAATTCACATTTAAATTGAATGCATCCCGGAATCCATACTTCGTCCACAATTGCGAGTGGTAATTGTTCCACATATTTTTAATAACTGGCATCACCTCATCCGGTGCAAACGGAATGGAGCTGATTGGAGCAGTCGGCACGATCGTTCCATCATCATTTTCCGGCGGCGGTGCGCCATGTGCTGCATACCCGCTCGGAACATCGCTGGCTGTTATTCCCCATAATGAATCACTGTACCCTGTATGACCTTTAGGATTCGCAATACTGTATGCACGTTGCGCAAGTGTTGCCCGACGAGAATTTTCAAAATAATTAAGATTATGTTCCTTCATCCAATCATCTGCAATATTCCTGAAGTCGATCCAGCAGTGAGAGTATTGGTGTCCGAACAACGGAGCAAAATTTACATACAAATAGCCATACTGATTCTTGTAATTAGAATTATATCCTTCCGTCCACTTTTGCCAACCCATGTAATCCACAGGGTACGTCGGCGAACCCATCGCGAAAATATACATTAAGGAAGCTTCGTTGTATCCCACCCATTGACCATAATTAGCGAATCCGGTATTTGGCATCCATCCAAGCATAATACCCGGATTAAAGTTCCGCATGAGGTCCCAATTCATCCGATAATAGATTGAATCGGAATAATTCCGGATGAGTGTCTCCAGCGAATCCGATCCGGTGAAATATTGTTTCATATCTATGATTCCCGCCAGCAGAAGCGCTGTATCGATCGTCGAGAGTTCAGAATCCCACGCCCGCCTTGCCGTATTCATATCCAGGAAGTGATAGAATAAACCATATTTACCGGCATATCCATTTCCGCTTCCCTGCGGTGCATTCCAGAATGTTTTCATCGTGATCAACACTCTGTCTCTTGCCGCTTCCCTGCTCACCCAACCGTGATCAACACCGATAGCGATCGCCGTAAGCCCAAAACCGACCGAAGCGATACTGCTCGGAACATCTTTCGGAGCGCTTACATTCTGCCGGTCTCTAATAAGTCCGTTGGCAGGATTCGCCTCATTCCAGAAAAAATTAAAAGCCGTATGCTGAATGGTATCCAACAGTGCTTCGGTGGTGATCTGGGCAGATATTGTTGAGACGCACAATATGATACCACACAAGACAATTTTTATTTTCATAATATTCCCGATTCCAGTCTGTCCATTTGGACAGACATTGTCCGGACAATACAATAGCTTACCCCATACGTACTACTACCGTATGAACGGTTCCCTGTTCAAATGGTGGAACGGTTTTTTCTCTAGCACCTTGTCCAATAGCGTTCAATTGACCATCCACCCACAATTCTTTCACACCGCATTGAACATGGTCCGGATTTTTTACTTCAATATTATACTCGGCGCCTCGAAATGTCCGCTTCACAGTGTATCCTCTCCATAACGAAGGAATACACGGATCTATCAATAATCCATTTTCCGTCGCTCGAATGCCAAGAATCCATTCAAGCCCAACTTTATACATCCACGCTGCCGATCCGGAATACCATGTCCATCCTCCGCGGCCGTAGAACGAAGAATCCGGTCCTTCGATATTTCCGGAGGTCACATACGGTTCGGCAACATATCGATCAGGATTTTTCCCACGGAAGATAGGATTCAATTTATTATAAAAACGAAACGCTGTTTCCCCTCTGCCAAGCATTGCTGCTGCAATAACCGACCATGTGGCTCCGTGAGTGTAAACGCCGCCATTTTCACGCATTCCGGGACTATAGCGCGTTAAATATCCCACAAATTTATCCGGCGTTTTGTATGCAGGATATAACAGCAGTGTGCCAATTTCTTTTTCCAGTTTCTGTTCCACCACATCCATAATTTTTTCCGACCGCTCCATATCTGAAACACCGGCGATGATTGCCCACGTCTGCGGATTTAGCCAGACTGATCCTTCTGAATTCTCTTTGCTGCCGATTTTTTCTCCGGAATCTTTTGTCGCTCCATAATAATAATCTCCGTTCCAACCGAGAGAATTCAAACGGCTCTTTAAATCAACGGCTTTGGATAGATAGCGATCGGACCGTATTGAATCGTTTCTTTTCCCGGCTACGGCAGCAAAATCCACCAGAATACGATGAATGAAATGACCAAGCCAGATCGATTCGCCTTTCATATCCAGTCCGACTGCGCTCAGTCCGTCGTTCCAATCACCGCTGCCAATCAGAGGCAGACCCCGTTCACTGAACCGTTCAAGCGATTTATCAATAGCTCTTACACAATGAATATACATGGACTCGGAGCCGGTATCATCAACAAATGGTTCTGTTCCATCCAAGATAGCATAATCGTTTGTTTCTTGTAAATATGCATTCATGACGAACGGCAACCACAAAAGGTTATCCATAATCTGATTCCGCAATCCGATTTCGGATATGGGATGCCACCAATGATACACCCCGCCATCTTTAAATTGATGACGGGCATGAAGTTGCAACTGCCGTTTCGTCCGCTCTGAATCAATGGTGAGCCAAATCTGACTGTCTTGCAATTGATCCCGGAATCCGTACGCCCCGCCGGTCTGATAATACGCGGACCTCCCCCAAATACGTCCGGAGATTGCCTGATACTTCAGCCATGTGTTTTCCATAACATTCATGGCCTCGTCCGGTGTCGAAACTTCAACCGTGGACAACAACGAACTCCATCGCTCCTGCATTGCGGTGAATGCCGATTCGACATTTTTCACCGAATGGTATTTTTTGGCAAGTGAGATTGCTTGTTCTTTTGACTCCGCACAGCCGAGAGTAAAAATAATTGTTTGTTCGCCATTTGGTTTCAGCGATATCGCATTTTGAAGACTGGCGATATGATCCAGCCAGTTTCCTTTTTTCTTGCTTAATGTTTTTTTCATCACGCCGGACGGCATCGATTGATTGCCGTACATTCCGATGAATGATTCTTTATCTGTTTCGAATGCGACAGGTTTTATACTGGAAGAATGGAATGCAACGTACGGCCACTCAGTATTCCAATGTCCACGATCAGTTGGTACTTCCCACAATCGTTTGGTGGCAAAAATAGAATGGGACGAAGTATGATAATCGGTATGCATGAATGATTTATGGAATTCCCGGTGCCAGTCCGGCGATTGACCCAGTGCCCATTCAAAAAAGGTGTAGAGATTGATCGTTCGTTTCTTGCGGGAACGGTTTCGAATCGTTAGCTTCCAAATTTCAAGAGGATCATCGTTCGGGAGAAAAACGGTAAGCTCCGTTTCGATCCCAAAATTTTTTGAGGTAATGACGGAATATCCTACTCCGTGCCGGCATTCATATGCATCGGGTGTGGTGCAGACCGGTTTCCATCCTGCCGACCAGACGTTCCCCTGTTCATCACGCAGATAAATATATTTTCCCCACTCATCTTTGATTAAGTCCTGATCCCAGCGGGTAATCCGGTTCAATTGTGCATGTGTGCGCCAGCTGTAGCCGCTGCCGGTCTGTGAGAACGTGATGCCGTACTCTCCATTGCTGATCACATTTATCCATGGACGCGGTGTTTTCGGAGTGGTTACGACAAATTCTTTTCCATTATTGGCAAAATAACCGTATTTCGTTTTAAAATTTTTCAACGTTATTCCTTTGATAAAGCAATCCTATTCCAGTTAGAGCATTATTCCCACAGAAATACGATGGGCTTCTTTCAACCGTCCATGGTCCGCCCAGCCGTAATCAAAATTAATCTTATAACCGGACATTTCATACTCAATTCCTGTTCCGAATGTCAGACCGACTTCGGAATCCTGAAGGAATAAGTTTTGATACCCTGCACGAAGGGCAATCAAATGATCAAAAATATATTCGGCGCCAACACTCATGCTTTCCGTGTTGTCGCTTGGATGAAAGGCATCCACGGCAACAGTAAGAGTGTTCGATTCACTTAATTGCACCGGCATGCCGATGCCGACACGAAACATGACCGGAAGCGCAAAGTCATTCGTCAACAATTCCGCTTGTAATTGACTATTATCTCCGTACTTCGAAATACTCTGATCATACGGCACCTGTAAATCCCTTCCGCTGAACTGCCCCCGTGTTCCAAAATTTGAAATGCTCGCTCCCAAATGCAGTCCGTCCGGGGAAATTCTATAGATGGTACCGACACTGAAGGAGAATGCATTCATCGCACTATGCCAGATGGTTTCCTGGATATAATTGGCTTGCAATCCCACCGAAAACCGTTCCGATATCTGCCGACCGATGCCAATACCGATAGCAACATCAGAAACGGAATATCGTTCTCCCGTTCCCAATGGCTGTTCGACTGTACGCACATCTATTTCACCGGAATTTAACGACGTGAAGGCGGCGTAAATATTTCCCATCCCTTCAATGTCGAACTTGAACACTCCGTAATCGTAGGCAATGTCAGCAAGCCACACACTGTGCGTAAACTGAACCGATGTCCCCTGCATAAAACCAACAGCACCCGGATTATAATAGATTGCTTGCAATTCGGAATATACCGTTACACCGGCATTGCCCATCGCCGCAATATGAGCGCTTGGTTCTATAGAAAGAAACGCGCCGATACTCGTTCCTGTTTTGGATTGCGCAAGAAGATTTGCCACAACGAGAACGAGTGCGGAACAAATGATAAATATTTTCCTTGTCATGTTTGTCCTCGCTTATTTGATGATTGCAAATTTACCGATGCTTGTCCCCGCATCGCCTGCATCCACATGGAAGATGTACAATCCGGGGGCAACATCTAGGTTATCCTTCGTGCGCATATTCCAAGAAACGAAACCGTCCGTCGAACCGTCATGATTCAATGTCTGAACCAAATCACCGCGCACGGTATAAATCTTTACCGAGCTGTTTTGAGGAATATTCCTGAATTCTATGCGACGATCTCCTCTTCCCTGTATTCCAAAGGGAGCCGGCTCAAAGCTTGCAGCACCGACGTACGGATTCGGAACGACATACGGACCATCTTTGAATTGTTCCTTGGCCGCATTCGATGCGATGGATTCACCTGACGTTGAAAAAACAAAAACATCGTTGGCGGTAAACGGTGAAAACATTTTAAATCCAAATGTATCTCCATTTTGAGGATACACGGTCGTTCCTGCGAGGCTCTTTACCTTCAAACGCCACGTGACCGAATTTTTTCTTGCCACCGGTATGCCTTGAATGCTGTCAGGTCCCGTGAGTATTTGAATTTCGTCCTTAGGATCACTTAAGGTTGAATCGTTATTCTGATCCACGAAGAGGAATTTCATTTTTTTATCGGTCGTTGCTGAACGTATGGTAAACTTAACAGGCAATGGGTCCGGATTAAAAATCGGATTATACGGAAGTGCTGAATCAATAATGGTATTGGTAAAAATAATATTAAAATCGGATAGGAAATTTTCCCGCTTATAATTTGTTGACCATTGGCTGTAATATTCAATATCAAATGTAACATTCGATTTGCTACTGTCGGTAAATTTTGTTTTGACAGTATCAATTTGATATTTTGGCAATGTATAAATCACCGGCTGAATACCAAGTTCCGATATCCCTCCTGCTTCCCCGGTAAAATCATTCCCAGTATTAAATAAAACCTTATTATTATTTGAACTGTCGATAAGATTATAGGAGATTGGATGCACGCTGTCCGGATTTGTATTGAAGGTAATCTTTAAGATATGGTTATTGGGAACAAGTTCCGATTTGAGAACCTTCACCGAGACCGTTCCCGTTCCATTGCCAGAAATTTTTGTCACTCCCGTTGTAGATGCTTTCTGATACCCCAACACTTTTGGATTCGGTCTAACGGCAACAACATTTTTTGGAAGTGTTACTCCGCCGAGGAGTGTTCGGGATACAGATATTGCATTTTCAGCCGGATAAAATGTAAATGCCTCTCCTGATTTCCCCGCAACAAGCTGCGTTGCACCAAAATCATAGGATGTCACGGCGTAATAATATTGTTGCCCGTTCACAACATTCGTATCTCTGAATGAATGTGAAAGCCCAGAGTTTAGTCCTAAATTATAAGCTAATCCATTCACCACCTGGATCGATGACCCCACGTATCCGTCAACAAGATCAAATTGAGCCAGAGGATTTCCATTACTTGTTTGAGATAAACCCCTCGCACTAATAATAGTATTGACATCATTGAAATTATGGTCTGTGGCACGGTAAACTTTGTACCCTTCAAAATCATTGATGTATGTTGTCGGATCGGTAGAGTGCTCAGCCACATCATTCCACTGCAACTGTACGTATCCATCGCCGACTTCCGCTTTCAGTGTCGGCAACGGCGGCGGAGTTGCAAATTTGTAATTGCCGTTGTAAATAACCTGTACAATTTTCACATTATTGATTAAATCCGTCAATGTAGATCCGTATGCCAACGACAGACTAAATCGTTCTTGAGTACCAGCTTTGAGGGTAAATGGGCCGGATGCAAAGAGGAATCCAATATTCAAATTTATTGTTGTTGTAGAACCGAATGGACCAGGATCAGGTCCTTGTGCAGCACCTGTGAAATAATCATAAAAGTAATGTGGATAATCGCCGTTATATTTGTCTTTCACCGTCAATTGCTGTGCATTAGGATTTTGTGAAAAACTGATACCTCCGTCCCCCTGGGGCGGTGCAGCAATTAAAAACATTCTAAATCCAGTTAAACCAACCTGATCTGATTCATGCAGATCGGTCTTATTAAAATTCGGTTCACCGTATGTCGGTATGCTATCTTTTTCCCCAAAATCATTTGTACCCGGTTCTCCGTCTGCGCCATAATCGCTTAATTCCGTTGTCCAATCCATATCTTCGTCATTGGTCCACCAAACACCAGCATTATAGGCAGGTCGATCAGTTACTTTTCCAAAAATATTTTCAAATTTTGTCACGGTGTAATTTGCCTGGACATAAGACAAAATGTTTTGTTTACCGACAATTTTTTGACCCGGACCGCTAAGGCTATCTCTCCGTTCATTGGTGATTCCATCATCATCATTATCAAGGTTGTCGTACGGTTTCCCCGGCGTCTCAAGATATGCATAGCCGAGATAACCGGTTCTAGAACAATTACTGATAAAATCTGAACCGTGTCCGGCGGGATCCCACGTGTAAACTAAGTCTAAACCGGAAGAAATATCATACTTCGCCGCATCGTCATTGTTTTCATCACCATCACAGGTTGTGATTTTACCTTTTCCAACACCTGTATCCATATAAAGACCGAAAATGATATTTTCCGGATCTCCATTTATTGGATAATCAGTAGTACCTTCATTCGCAATATCGTAATGCCAAAATATTACATTCCCAGCCTGGGGATTTGACCATTGAAAACCACGCACTTCTATCTTAAGTCCTAATCCCTGACGCGTTGCATCACGTTTATCCGGTGTAAAATTAAATGAGTCATAATATTGGTCGTCCATCACACTAAAACTTTCCTGTTCGGGTGCGAAAGCAAGTGACGTGCCGAAATATCCGTTCCATTTACCATCGTAGGTACTGTCCTTATCCGGCCATGCAGCAGGCCACGTCTGAGACTTTGTGCTGATGGCGGGAGATCGTTCATTATTGACAGATGGATTTGGATTAAAATATCCGGGACGAGGTTCAAAGCGCATTGATCGGTTATATTTTTTACTTGTATTCAATCCCTCGCGATAACCATTCTCCATGATATAAATCGTCTTATTGGAGTCGTTTTTAAATTTTGCAAGAACAAATGGTGTAATTCCATCGGAATAACTCATTCCGGTGCCTTTGGGAACTTCCACGGACGGTCTAGTGGCAACATCCAAATCTGCCAAATCTCCCACCATGCCGAAGCTGTGGAAGAGGGTGCGAATGTTGTTGGCATCATGAATTCCCGAACGTTCGTATTGTGAATCACCACGTTTATTCTGCGGAACAACAGGGTAATAGGGCTGAGAGATAAGAATTTCACTTACAGCAAGGAATGACAACAAAAGAACACCGATATATTTTCTCATACTAAAATTCTCTCCCGAATTTACTGTTCAATCGATGATGGGGAAAATGAAACACCAAATTCAATCCTTCGCGGCTTATAATAACGTAATGGATCCAATAATTTAAATCTGTCAACGACAGTATTCGTGGTATAATCAGGGCTTCCGGTTGTGGCAAAAACATCGCCGTTAAAATATGTCGCGTTCAAAACATTAAAGACACGCAAGAACGCATTCATTTGCATTCCGCTAAAGTCGAATCCTTTTTCAGCCCGCAGATCGACCAACAATCCCAACGGTTTTGCGCCTGAATTTGTCTCAACATATGATCCGAATCCAGACCCGATGGTGGGAGTGTATGGAAGTCCGCTTCCAAACTTAAAGATCGTACTAATAGAATAGTCGTTCGGTTCGGATACTTGAATACTCGCATTCAATGTATTGCGTTGGTCCCAATTCAGCGGAATTTGTTTCGGACGAGCATCCTGTTTTGCTTCTGCCAGTCTCGCCGTCTCAACCGGATCGCTCGAATTACCCTCCGCTGTCTGCCAAGTATAATCAATCGATGAGCTGACAATGCCGACGCGACGCTGCGTTAATGAAATTGTAAATCCCGAGACATTCCCGAAATCGATATTCGTCAGTCGGGTATACTGAGCATCGTTATACGTTGAAACGAATTCAACACCAAGTAAATCCCTAATATCTTTGTAAAAAAGATTCACCGACAAGCCGAGTACATCCGTCAGAGCATTCTTGTAACCAAATTCATATTGAACGGTTCGTTCAGGTTTTACGTCCGGATTTCCCAAGACTCCATAGTCGGATGTTGCCGACTGAATGCGAGCGAGTTTATCATAATTTGAATTTTTAAACATATCGCGAAGCGGAGGTAATTGGTAAAAATGTCCGTAGGAGAAAAATATTCCCGATGTTGTCGTTATTGGATAAGAAACACCAAGGCGTGGTGCATATGATGTTTTGACCGTTGCCGCTTTAGGTAGAGAAGCAGGGGCGCCAGAAATGGAATTGGCCGGGTTTGCTAAATCACTCGGCAGATGTGAGCGGGAGTTAAAATATTCATAACGAAGACCTGCTCGTATGGTTAAATCGTTCCATTCTATTAAATCTTGCGCATACGCTGCGCCGGAAATCGGTTTATAATACTGTATTCCCGGATAATCTGGAGGAAGATCAACATAACGCACCAATTTCGTTTCTCCCCCTTCTGTTAAATAGACTAACGTACCTGATGTGCCAAATTGGAGGTCAGAATACTGGAATTCCGCACCGAATTTTAATTGGTGATCGTGGGAGACCTGGCTCATGATCGACATCTTCCCAATATAGGAATCCGTTTTTTGACGGAAGCGATCAAAATCCACACCCTGCCGTATAATATTTGAATTTGGAAGTGTCACGGTCGAACCGGCCTTATCATAACTCGAATCATTGAAATCCTCAAAAACCCAATCGCTGTAATCAAAAAAGTTTTCATGAAGACTGACGGTATAATATGTTGACTGGGACAGTACATGAGTGATGTCAATACCATGTATGTATGACACTGTTTTTTGCGTTTTTCTTCCATCGGGATTCAGCATCCAAGGAATTTCTGCTTTTGCCGCCTCACTGACATTAAATAATGTCTGATAACTGATTTCGATACCTGGAAGAGATTTATTGGTGATTTTGCCCAAACCGGAAAATTCTCGGGAGTAACCAAGCGGTACTTCATTACCATTGCTTAAAGAATCATAGCCGACAATTTGACCAAGAGTATCCCTGATGGGAATCCATATTGGTTTAAATGTATTTGTTCCATACAGATAATCATCAAACACATAATGTCTACCGTTAAAAAGAAAATATGTTTGTGGAATACCGGTAGGACCGCTGATGGTTGCTTGATAGTTTTGGGTGGAAAACGGATGTGCTTTATATGTCAATCCCCGTTTGCCGCCGCTGCTGTAATAAAAATCCCCTCCGTACAATTCTGCATTCCATGAAAATTGATCGTTGCCTGATTTTAATACTGTGTTGACCACGCCGCTCATTGCCTGTCCGTATTCGGCATCGAATATTCCTGTAATGACCTGAACTTCCTGAATAATTGATCGGTCAATCTTAATGCTTGATTTGTTATCGTAGGCGTTATTTATTGAAACTCCATTGACCTGGTATTGCACCTCCCCCTCTCGTCCGCCGCGAAAATGGCCGTCAACAACACCGGCCTGAAGATTTACAATATCTTGTAATTCTTGCACCGGAAGCACCTTAATGTCCTGATCACTCACCGTGGCAACTGTACTGGTGAGATTGACTTGAACAATCGGCTTGTCTGCCGTCACCACCACTTCTTGTGCCGTAACAACGTCTTCCTCCATAACAGCATCAAGTTTTGTCGTGTTATCAGACATCACCTGAACTTTTTTTACAACATAGGTTCTATATCCGATGAATCGGAATTGAATCTCGTATGTACCGGGAGGAATATTCAAAATGGTATAATAGCCGTCAAAATCAACAACAGTTCCAAGGCTCGTCCCTACTAAAATAATGTTTGTTCCCACTAAGGGTTCGTTAGACTTCGTATCGGTCACTTTGCCTGATATTTTTCCCGTCGTTCCCGGAAATATATTAAAAGAAAATAGCATGGATATCAGAGTGGACAACAGCAAAATTCGTTTGCACGAGAAACGCAAAGTTTGAGTCATAACTTTTCCATTAACGAAAAGAGTGAATTACAATACGGTCAAAACTTATTATTCTCAATGGGGAATTGAGAGAATATTCCGCGTTATTTGGTATAACAACCGAACGTACGGCGGCACGCAACATCATTTTTTAACATACTGAATCAAAAAACATGTCCCGATGATTCATCGGGACATGCTATAGCTTTTATTATTTCAGCAACATCATACGACCGACGACAGCTTGGTTTGTACCAGTGCGCAATCGGTAGTTATAAACTCCGGATGCAAGGTTTGATGCATTGAAAGTAATTTCCTGATTTCCTTCTTCTTGCGTTCCAAGGTTTTGCAATGCAACAAGTCGACCTAATACATCAAATACTTCTAACGTCACATCGTTTGCATGCGGCATTGAGAATTTAATTGTTGTAGAAGGATTGAAAGGATTCGGGAAATTGCCAAGAAGTTTGAATTCTTTCGGAGCAGAAGCATTCTCTTTTCCAACGGATGTTACATTCACATTGGGATCCATATACATCCATGCAACACCATCCTGCCATGTTTGTTCTCTCATAAACCAAACCCGATAACCATAGCTTGTTGAGGGAGGATCAAATGAATCACCGTCAAACAGACAAATACCAAGGAACAGAACACCATCTCCGCGTCCTGCCGGATATCCTAATTTGGTGAGATCAATTCTCATCTCAGCAGTGTAGCCATTGTCCACCTGCAATCCGAGCGTATCAACAGTGGTACCGGCATTCAAAAATGTTTTAACATCTACTGCTGTTCCTGCAGAATCCCATGCACCGGATACTTTTGCAAGATCTTCACGTCGTCCGTTGCCTCCGGTGGAATCAATGATGAATGTAATATTTCGTCCAACCAGAACAGAATCACCGTCGCGTTTCTTGCGATCTGTGATCATCACACGGAATCCGTCTTGTCGATCAAAGAGATCGGCATATTGCACCACTTTGTCTTTCACATTGAACCCTATATACAGGGCATCATCTTTATAGAAATATTTTATCGTGGCGGTATCGCCGTCAATAATTGCTGCTTGTCCACCGTTGACCGTCGGTTGATATTGACCGCTGCGGAAGGGTGCTGTATTGGGATAAGCGTTGCGAATGGCGGCGCTTCCATATTTCAAATATAATTTCCCAATCCCCTTTGTGTTCCAGACCGCTTCATCAAGTTTACCATCAACAGTCGGTGCAGCAAATGATCCTGCGCCGGGTATAGTAAGGTCTGCCTTTACAGCCGGTGCGGCACCGCTAGAAGTTGTTACTGTGGATTTTACAAATACCCTAATGTGATTATTATTGTTTCCACCCCACGGTCCTTGCGCCCAGGCCTTATTGATAGCAAATC
>Ga0265292_1001996_pt1 | contig 15474 bp, 13 predicted proteins | sample Munlanlewell296A_FD_189080 | JGI IMG/M metagenome (GOLD analysis project Ga0265292, IMG submission 189080) | Leachate microbial communities from a municipal landfill in Southern Ontario, Canada - Leachate well 296A | ecosystem: Engineered > Solid waste > Landfill > Unclassified | place: Canada... | reverse complement strand
TTTGAAGATTTCTACAATTTAATGTCTCTGTCTGATAGAGAACAATTCATAAAAGAACATAAACACCTGCCGGGTATAATGTCTGGCGACCAGATTGAAGAAACCGGATTAGACATAACCAATACAATGGCTGGTATTACTAAAAACGTTGAAGAACATGAGTTATATTTGCAACAGTTATACAAAATGGTTTTGGATTTGAAAAAGGAAATTGAAGAATTAAGAAATAAGTAAATGAAATTTTTTAATTCAGACATATTTTTAATATCAACTATTCTTTTCTTAAGTAGTAATATTATTGCTCAGGAAAAGAGTAATATTTCTTTGGAAATAAGTAAAACAGTTAAAATACAATCCTTTTTTGACAGATATCGTTTCGATGGAGGAACATCGTATAATTTAAAAATAAGTAATTATTATATTGGTGGTTCTTTAAATATTACATATTCTAAATTATATTATGAACCAAATTTAACTTATGGTGATTATGGCAATGATACAAAAACCTTTATAATAAAACCAAGAATAAATATAGCATACCCTATTAAATTAAGTGCCAAAGTTTATTTTGTTCCAAAGTTTGGTATGGGTTATTCGATTATTTATATGAATAGTAAAAAATATGACTTTACTGACTATCAATATGGCAGCAATACTTGCTTGGAGTTAAAATTAAATTATATAACAAAAACAAAGATGGATTATTTTTTCTTAATAAATTATGATTATATCTATCTGAAAAAAAATGAAAATTTCACTCAATTAAATTATTATAGAAATGTACATTTATTGAATTTTGGAATAGGTGCAAAACTAAAATTTTATAAAAAAGATGAAAAACAATAAAACGCTTTTTTTGTTTATTATATGCATTATTATGTCATTTCCAAATTGCTCGGAGAAATTAATACTAAACGAAGGTTATAATACAGTATCCGATTTAAATCATTATTGCAATTGTAGTAGTATCCCCTGCCAAAATAAAGAAATAAAAGCTAAAGGGAATATTGATTATTATGAATTTAATGCAAATTTTTCATTTCAGTCATATTCAATAGTAAAATTTGTATTAAATGACTTTAGAAATGGGCAAGGTATTGAGGTATATTTTTCAGAAGATACCAGTAGTTATAATAAAAAAGCAATTATAAATAAAATTATTTCTGCAAATGAAACGGATATATGTTACATTAAAGGAATGGCAAAATCATTTAAAGAACCTAAGGGTTTGTTTTCTCATTCTATACTAACAGATATTACATTAAATAGTGAAAATGACATTTTTTTTGAAAAATAAGTTAAATTATTAAAACCTTTGTTTATGAAAAAATATAAAATAATATCAGGTTGTTTATTAATTTCATTTTTATTAACAGGAATAAAAATATATAGCAATCCTGTTGATACAGTATTAGCTAAAATAGTTGCAAAAAATTATTTTGAATTTTTAAATCCTGCCAAAACAGGTATTTCAATACAAAATACTATTACAAAATATTATAATGGTTATCCGAGTTATTATATAATTAATTTTGCAAATGGCGGTTATATAACAATTTCTGCAAACGATGCAGCAATACCGATTTTGACTTATTCATATAATAATACATTTAACGAAAATGATTTTCATAATCCTGCCTATTTAGATTGGATGGAAGATTTTAGTATTGAAATTGATTCGATAAGAATTGAAAACCTTGACAATAGTGAAACAATTATTGAATGGAATAATATTTTTAATAAGAATTTTAATCAGAATAAAAGTGCTAAATCTATACAACCATTATTAACAACTTTATGGGGACAAACTTGGAATAATAATGGCGGGTATCCTGGTTATAATTATTCTTGTCCTTCATCTAGTGGTTGTGACGACGATAAGTGTGATGCAGGTTGTGGTCCTGTAGCAATGGGACAGATAATGAAAAAATGGCATCCTGAGAATACCCCTTATGATTGGTGTAATATGCCTGATATGCTAACTAATAATTCTACAACAGCAGAAGTAAATGCGGTAGCCGGATTACTTCGAGCTTGTGGTGATGCTGCAAATGTTAATTATTGTGTGGCTGAATGGGCAGGAGGATGTGCAACTTCATTATGGCCGCCTGATAATGCAAGAGATGCTTTTGTTAACAATTTCTCTTATAGTACTGATGCTAACCTTGACAGGCGATTTTATTATTCCAAAAAGAAATGGATTGAAAAATTGGAAACAGATTTAGATAATGGCAGACCGGTAATGTATTTTGCATGGCCATGCCCGGGAGTATTTTGGAATGGACATGAATTTGTAATTGATGGGTATAACGAGGATGATAAATTTCATATTAATTGGGGGTGGCATGGTTCGGATAATGGTTATTATGAGATTGGAGGGCTAAACCCTCAAGGAATGGGTAGTTATAATTGTAAACAACGTGCAATTTTTAAATTACATCCTGATGAGCAGAATACTGTAATTTGTATTGATTGCAACGAAATAATTTCTGTTAGCAATATTGTAACATCAAATAATCCATATAACCCAAATTTCCCGATGATTACTTGGAGTGGCATATCTCCATTTTATAATTACATTCCATTTATAAATCCAACTAGACCATTTTTATCCAATATTATTACCGAAAACGGTGAAACAAGATTAGAGTACTTTGATATTACTGCAGGAACAATACAAGCTGACAATGTTACAATTCCAGATAAAGTAAATGTCCATTTTAAAGCTTATGACGAAATAGTATTAACAAATTTTGAAACAGAAGAAGGAGCTGAATTTACAGCCGAGATTATTCCTTGTCCTAATGACAATAATGCGAAAATTGGTCAGATACAAAATGACGTTACTAATATCTCTGAACCCATTATTAAAAATGTACAAATTAGAAACTCCTTCCAACTATCGCCAAACCCATGTACTTATATAGCCAATATTATATATGATATTGACGAAAATGAATCATTTGAAATATCATTATTTGACATTTTCGGGAAAAAAGTACATACATTGATAAAAGGTAAACAACCAAAAGGCAAGTACGATTTGACTTTGGATGCAAGTAAACTAGATGGCGGATTATACCTTTGTGTTTTTAAAACTGAAAAAGAAACAAAAACAATAAAATTTATTAAATTTACGGATTGATTAATTACAAAGCCTAACAGGCCGTTTGTTTTCAGTGCGGGGCAGTGGCTCGTTGGACATGATAGTAATAAATTTAAAGGTTGTAACTTCGAGCGAGCATTTGTGCTGAACATCGCCACCGAACAGTAACCGCCAAACCGATAGGAGCGGATAAGATAGTGGTGATAAAATAAATGTCATTAGTCAATAGTCAGTAGTCAATGGTCAATGTTTATTGGTAATGATACAATCTACTAAACAAACCACTAATGACTAATGACTATAAATAACGGCTCTAATCCCATAAACAATCCCGCAGCTGCGGAACAAACCCTATTTCTTTCAGTATATTTTCCCGGCACCTCAAAAAAAGATTTTGCCTTATAATTCTTTTTGTTACTATTTAGGTTATAAAGGTATAGGTTATAAAGGTATAGGTCTTTTCCCTTATACCTTATACCTCTATTTCCCTATGCCTAAATAATTACATTTTTTTTTGAATGATACCGGATAATCTATAATTTTGCATAACAGGAAATCCTTTGAGAACTTGATAAATGGCAAATAATACAGATACTGATACCCTTTTAACAGGGGAAAAATATATCGATATCGATAATATTATTAGAAGTAAAAACCCAAACCTTCTGAAAATACTTCCCCGTTTTATTCTGAATTACCTGAAAAAGATTATCCACGAAAAAGAAATCAATGTTGCGCTTGAACGATATAAAGATGACGAAGGACTTGACTTTGTTGCAGGCATACTCAGGGAATTTGGCGTTAATATCAATGTGATAAACCCTGAAAATATTCCTCCTTCCGGAAGGTATATTATTGCATCTAACCATCCGCTGGGTGGGCTTGACGGACTGGCTTTGATGCATGTGGCGGGAAAAGTCAGAAGAGATATTATTTTCCCTGTTAACGATCTTTTGCTTAACCTGAAAAATCTCCGTTCTTTATTTATTCCGATAAACAAACACGGTAAAAACACCGATAATATTCATATACTTGAAGAAACTTTCGCCTCGGATGTAATGGTGTTGTATTTCCCTGCCGGCTTATGTTCGAGGAAACAAAAGGGAAAAATTCTGGATCTGGAATGGAAAAATACTTTTATAAAAAAATCTATACAATACAAACGTGACATTATTCCTGTGCACATTGACGGACGCAATTCAAATTTTTTTTATAACTTAGCAACCTTGAGAAAACGATTAGGCATTAAAGCAAATATTGAAATGCTTTACCTTGTTGATGAAATGTTCAGGCAGCATAATAAATGGATAAACATTACTTTCGGAACCCCCATTTCTTACAGAATTTTTGACAAGAAATACGGATCAAAAAAATGGGCTAACCTTATAAAAACTCATGTTTATGAACTTGAACAAGATTGTTCAAAAGAGTTTATTTATAAACAATAACAGTGAAATTTGAAAGATGACAGAAGATATTATTTCACCGGTTGACAAAAGCTTGCTGGAAGAAGAATTTAATAAAAGCAAATTTATCCGTAATACCAATTATGGACATAACGAGATTTATATAGTTACATCAACCGATTCTCCAAATGTAATGCGGGAGATAGGGAGATTAAGAGAAATCACTTTCCGCAAAGCCGGCGGCGGAACAGGAAAGTCTGTTGATATTGACGAATTTGATTTCCCTCCGATTCTTTACAAACAACTTGTTGTTTGGGATCCTTACGATAAAGAAATTATTGGTGGATATAGATTTATCCGATGTGCTGACGCTCCAAAAAATGAAAAAGGCGAATATCATCTCGCTACAGCGCATTTATTTAAATTGTCAGAAAAATTCATTGCTGATTATATGCCTTACACCATTGAGTTGGGCAGATCCTTTGTACAACCAATATATCAACCATTAATCGATCAGCGACGCGGGCTTTATTCGCTTGATAATATATGGGACGGACTTGGCGCCATTGTTATTGATAATCCGGATATTAAATATTTTTTCGGAAAAGTAACCATGTACCTTAATTTTAATATCAAAGCCAGAGATTTGATATTATTTTTCTTGCATAAATACTTTCCTGATAAAGAAAATATTGTAGTTCCGCATAAACCAAGAGAAATATATACAGACAAAAAAGAACTTGATAAAATTTTCTGTAGTCACAGGTACTATGACGACTACAAGATTCTTGTTCAGAATGTACGCGCATTAAATGAGAATATTCCTCCGCTTGTTAATGCATATATGAACCTTTCACCTTCGATGCTTACATTCGGTACTGCTCTCAACGACACATTCGGTGATGTTGAAGAAACCGGAATACTTGTTACCATCAGCGATATTTACGACGTAAAAAAAGAACGGCATTTGCTGACCTATAAGAAAGGGGATAAGTAAAATTCTTTCGTCTTCATTTTATACTGAAAATGGGATAAATTTGTACATTTTGTAATCAGTAATCGGTGGCCAGTAGTCGGTGCATTCATACTGATTACCGATTACTAACGTTACTGATTACCATTTGTAAAAAGTATAAATTTAACACGTTCATGGTATAATAATCCCTAATTTATGCTGATAAAAAGTGCAGAATTTGTAATTAGCAGTACAAGCTTTGATAAATGCCCGAAAACTGATTTACCAGAGTATGCGTTTATTGGCAGGTCCAATGTTGGAAAGTCGTCCCTGATCAACATGATCACCGGAGAAAAGAAGCTTGCAAAAACTTCTTCCACTCCGGGAAAGACACAACTTATAAATCATTTTATTATTAACAAAAGCTGGTACCTTGCCGATCTTCCGGGTTTTGGTTATGCAAAAATATCTAAAGAAACCCGCTCCAAATGGGAGAAAATGATAAGGGGGTATTTATTGAAAAGAAAAAATCTGCTAACAACATTCATCCTGATAGATTCAAGAATAAAACCTCAAAAAAGCGATATGGAGTTTATGGAATGGATGGGAGCAAACAGACTGCCTTTCGTTATTATCTTCACCAAAACTGACAAATTAAAAAAAAATGAATTAATAATGAATATCGAACAGTGCAAAAAAGCCCTGAAAGAATCGTGGGAGGAACTTCCTTGCATGATTTTGTCTTCAACTATTTTAACAAAAGGAAAAGAAGAGATACTTGGTTATATTGAGGATACAAATAAAGAGATTTGGGATTTGAGAATTAAGAATTAAGAATTATGAATTCAGAGTGCAGAATGTAGAATTAGAAATGTGGAATTGCGAATTGTTTAATGTGAACTGCGGATTGCCAACTGAATTACGCTTTGGTCATTGCTCAGAAAAATAAGTAAAACTTATTCTCATCTCAAAATGACACTATGCGTTTAAGAATGAACTTGGGATTTTCTTCGAAATTCATAACAAATAATAGCCGCAGCTATTGAGGCATTCAGCGATTCAGGGTTGCGTTCATTTTCGTTACGATGCAATGGAATAGAAATTCTTTTCTGAATAAATTCTTGCAAATCATTTGATATTCCTGCCGATTCGTTACCTATTACAATTATTCCATGCTCTGCGGGTTTTATATCGTATATGCTTTCGCCATCAGTAAAAGCGCCGTAAATAGCAGCTTTTTCAGCATTTTCTTCCAGTAGTTTTCTGAGGTTTGCATAATAAACATTTACTTTAGCAATGCTGCCCATTGTTGCCTGCACCACTTTAGGATTGTAAATATCTACGGAATTTTCAGAACAAATAATGTGGTTTATTGCGAACCAGTTAGCAGTACGTATGATGGCGCCAAGGTTTCCGGGATCTTTTATTTCATCAAGAACGAGTATAAGTTCTTTACCGAAAATATCAACAGGTATAGTTTGCTCAGGAATATTCAGAACTGCAAGGACATTGTTGGGCGTGGTAAGAGCGCTGATGCGTTCTAATTCTTTATCGTTTATTTCGATGAATGGAATTTCATTTTTTTGAACGCTGTCAATGTGATCCGTAAGCCACTCTTTTTTTGCGTAGATTTTTTCAAAAGAGAACTTACTGCCGATTAATTCTTCAACAAGTTTAGGTCCTTCGGCAATAAATTGTTTGTGTATGCTGCGAATTTTTTTTTGCTGAAGCGATTGGATATGTTTGATTTGGTTTTGCGTGAGCATTACTATTGTTATGTTAATCCTAATATGTCGTTTTGAGATTATTCACAAATTATTTTATTTTAAAGGTGTTCATGATATCGCTTCGCTAAGTTGCTTCACCTCCTACGTCGGCTTCGCAATGACGTCATTGCGAGGGAAGAACGACCGAAGCAATCTATGAATCATTTGATTCTTAACTTAACACTATATATAAAAAATAAAAAACCTGCATAGTAGAGTAATACAGGTTTTAAGTAATAATATACAAGTAAATCTTTATTCGGCAACAACTTCAAATTTCACTTCTAATTTTATTTCTTTATGCAGGTTTACTTTGGCGCTGTACGTACCCAGCTCTTTTATAGATTCGCCGTCAACAATAATTTTCTTACGGTCGATCTCAAAGTTGAACTGTGTTTTAATGGCTTCAGCAATTTGCAGTGCATTAACGGAACCGAATATTTTGCCTGATGTACCGGCTTTTGCGCCGATTTTCAGTGTAATATTCTGAAGTCCATCTGCAACTTTCTGGGCTTCTTTCTTTATTTTTTCTTCTTTGAAAGCCCGTTGTTTCTGAGTTTCGGCAACAATCTTTTTGTTCTGTCCGGTTGCTGTAATTGCAAGTTTTTTCGGAATCAGGTAATTTCTGCCGTAACCGTTTTTTACGTTGATAACATCGTGTTTATATCCGAGGTTATGTATGTCTTGTTTCAGTATCACTTCCATGGTTTGTCCTCCTTTATTTTAATAAATCACCAACGTAAGGTAATAATGCAATATGCCTTGCTCTTTTGACAGCCTGGGCAATTTTTCTCTGGTATTTGTCGGAAGTACCGGTAAGTCTTTTTGGAAGGATCTTACCCTGTTCATTAATAAATTTCAGTAGGAAGTCGGCATCTTTATAGTCGATATATTTTATTCCGCTTTTTTTGAAGCGGCAGTATTTTTTCTTTTTGATATCAACATTAATAGGTGTTAAATATCTGATTTCCGGATTTTGTGGACTCATTTTGTCTGTTTTTTAAGATTCGTAAATTATTTTTAAGCTTGTACCTTTTCGGCTTTGGGTTTACCACTCCTTTTTTTTTCGTTATAAGCAATTGAATGCTTATCGAGTTTTACGGTAAGGAAACGGAGTATCCGTTCGTCGCGTTTGTAAGCGATTTCAAGGTCTCTCACAATATCGCCTTCTGCCTTGAATTCGATCAGGTAGTAAAATCCTGATGATTTTTTCTGAATGGGATAAGCCAATTTACGTAATCCCCAGTTGTTTTCGAAAACAACTTCAGCTCCTTTTTCAGCTAACAGCTTGTGGAACTTGCTTACCGCTTCCTTCATCTGGTCTTCAGATAAAACGGGAGTCATAATGAAAACGGTTTCGTACTGATTTGTCATTGTTTTTTAGTTTTTTAATGATTTGATTAATAATTGCTTTTTTAGTAACTACACAGCTGATGAACAAATAAATAGAACGCTGATGACGCTGATGATTATGATGAACACAGATAAAATAAAATCTTACTTAATAATAAATTTTATGATGAACAAGATAAAAATCATATTTAATCTTAAGCAATCTGCGTCATCAGCGTTCTATTCCATTGCCTGAGTAGTTACCTTTTTTAATCGGCTGGCAAAATTATAAAAATTATTTCATATAACAAAAATTTACCTGATAAAAAAAGAGGCGTTGCAGCCCCTTCGTATTTTGAACCATTCAATTTATTTGCGGATAGTTACATTCTTTGTAATGATGCCGTCTTTTGTTTCGATCTGTAAATAAATATATGCCATCAGCAAGATTTACGATATTAATAGCCGTATTGGCGCTGTTCACCCGGCTGCTTAAAACAAGCTGTCCGTAAACATTGAAAAGCTTTATGCCTGCAATCTTAGCGGAAGAATATATATTCAATACGTCTTTTGCAGGGTTGGGATAAAGAGATACAGATATTTTTGGACAACCTGGTTCTTTAATGCCGACCACATCAGAATTTATCGCAACCTTTATTATAGTATAAGAAGTCCCATTGCATGTAATTAAATATTCATTAAAGGTCAAAAGAGGAGCCTTATGAATACCATCGTACCATAAATAAGATTGCAGATAAGTCGATATTGTGCCGTTCGCGCTTTGGTCGGTATAGTTTTGCGTTATTTTTACTCTTAAAACATTATTGAATGTGTTTCCGTGCAGCAGCAGTGTTCCCCAACCATCTCCCTCGCTGCTCGATGTTCCTGTCTTGGTATGAACAATGCCGGAACTGGTGTATGTTGCAGTAAAATTATCTGTGAAGACTAAACCGTAAGAAAAGGGAAAAACAAACATTTTCTGCGGGTCTGAATAAACCGTTATATAGCTGAAATTATCCTCGCCCAGCATTGTAAGTTCCGTACTATTTGAAAGGTAATAATAGTAATACCCCGTTTGATCATCGATAGCTACATTGGCAGTAAGAAAACTTGATGCATTAGGAGTGCCCGAAGGGCTAATACAGGTTTGATTGATAATGTATCCTAAAGTATTCAAAGTGGAATAATCCCAAACCACGCCGGCGCCGGAATTTCCTGCTGTGGTAATAGAATCACAGATTTCGAAATTATACAAATCACCCACTGCATATCCGGCATTGGCTGAAGTCAGTGTTGGACCCTGTGCATTCACACCTATTAATCTTATAAAAAAAATTAAAAGTAAACTGATTTTTTTCATGATAAATTGTTAAATTAATTTTGTTTGTTAAGTTTTTGAATTTGTATTGCAAAGATAGAAATACTTCGTAACTACTAAGCCGGTTAAAATATAGAAATTTAGAAATATTTATAAAACCTAAGGTTGACAAACCATCTGTGGTTATTTTGATATTCGTGGAAATAAATTGAAATTTCCTGATTACACTAAAAAAATGTTACTGTTCGGGTATTAAGTTAATAGGTTGGGCAACTGGTTTGGTAAAAGTCAAAGGTTTCGGGGAAAAACCCAATAACTGAGGACCATCAACCAAACCAGCGGCTCAACCGTTAAACCTAAAACCAGATTTGGTATAAAATGGAATATCAGAAATTTTCGGACAACCTGAACATTAACAAAAAAATTTATTCTATATTTGTCCATTTACATTTTAACTGAATGGAGAACTTCATAGTATCTGCAAGAAAATACAGGCCGGTTACATTCGATACCGTGGTAGGGCAGAAGTCCATTACTTCCACGCTAAAAAATGCCATCAAGAATAACCATCTTGCTCAGGCGTTTCTTTTCTGTGGTCAGCGTGGTGTAGGTAAAACAACATGTGCACGCATATTAGCCAAAACAATTAATTGCGAAAACCTTTCACCGAATATTGAAGCTTGTAACACTTGTAATCCGTGCCAGTCGTTTAATACATCACATTCTTTCAATGTCTTTGAACTTGATGCCGCATCTAACAACTCAGTTGACGATATTCGTAACCTTGTTGACCAGGTACGTATCCCGCCGCAGATCGGGAAATACAAGATATACATCATCGACGAAGTTCACATGTTATCGCCATCTGCTTTTAACGCATTCCTGAAAACACTCGAAGAACCGCCTGATTATGCTAAATTCATTCTTGCCACCACCGAAAAACATAAAATAATTCCGACTATACTTTCGCGCTGTCAGATATTCGATTTTAACCGCATTACCATTGACGATATTTCAAAACACCTTGCATTCGTGGCAAACAGCGAACACGTAGTTGCTGAACCGGATGCATTGCAAATCATTGCTCAGAAAGCCGATGGCGCGCTTCGTGATGCTCTTTCTATTTTTGACCAGATTGTAAGCTTTGCCGGGGATGAAGGCATCACATACAAAGCCGTGATAGAAAACCTGAATGTCCTTGATTACGATTACTTTTTTAATGTTAACGATTTTCTGCTGCAAGGTAATATTCCTGAGACTTTATTATTGCTGAATGATGTATTTGAACATGGTTTTGACGGACATCACTTCATTAACGGATTGGGCGAACATTTTCGCAACCTGCTGGTTTGTAAAGATGCTTCTACTATTAAACTACTTGAAGTAGGGGAGAATATCCGTTACAGGTACAGCGAACAAGCGCAAAGTTGTACCGCCGTATTTTTACTGAAGGCGCTCGATCTGATTTCAAAGTGTGATGTAAACTACAAAACAACAAACAATAAACGTTTGTTAATAGAACTTACCTTAATGCAGATATGTTCGCTTTCTTCGCAGAGCAATCCTTTTAAAGAAGCGCCAAATGCAGAGTTAATAAAACCTGTAAGCAAAGTAATCACAACACCTGTAAAACCTCAACCGCCTGAAGAAAAAAAACTTACAGAGGTGAAGCATGAAATTAAGCCTGACAATATTGTTGCAGAACCTATCCTGCCTACCGGCAGGCAGGTTGTGAAGCCGGCAGGTAAAAAGATCATCACCGGAACAAAGTCTATCATAGAAACTCTGGCTGAAACGGATGTTAAAAGCGAAAAAGAATCTGATAAAGTTTATGAAACGAATGTAGATTATGAAAAACCTTCGTCTGAATTTACAAAAGAACAATTCGAAAGAATATGGAACAATCTTGCACAGCAGTTCCGGAAGGAAAGTCCTGATTTCCATATTACCCTTACTACGCGCATACCTGAGTTGAAGGATGATTTTTGGATCGAACTTACTATTGACAATGTGGTGCAGGAAAAAGAAATTACAGACAGGAAACTGGATATCCTTACCTATTTAAGAAAAGAGTTAAACAATTATAAAATACAGTTGCGAACAGTGATCAATAAAAATCCTGACAAAGTAAAGGCTTTCAATCCTCAGGAAAAATTCAGAAAAATGGCTGAAAAAAATCCTGCTATCAAAAAACTAAAAGATAAATTTGATTTGGAAATAGATTTTTAAAATGAATATCCGTTTATATGCCCAATTGCTTCAATTGATTTTCTTCATTTACCCCGTCCCTAAAGGGTGTGAAGAAAATCAATTTGCTCCCCTGCCTTGCCGGTCAGGCAGGCTTTAGGGTTAGTGGTAAATAAATTGATTTTCATATAATTAATTAATATTTTAGGTACAAATACGAATATTCATATAAATTAAACAATGAAAACAAAAGCTAAAATTCTTGCAATTGCTCTAATCAACATGTTCTTATTTTGCATTGTGGCTGATAATGCCAAAGCCCAAAAGCAATACGTTTATAAAACCGTTCCGGGTGATCCGTTAAAAGCCAGGATTTATACATTCGACAACGGGCTTACGGTTTACATGACAGTGTACAAGGATGCTCCACGTATTCAGACGGCCATTGCTGTTAAAACAGGAAGCAAGAACGATCCTTCTGATAATACCGGTCTTTCGCATTATCTCGAACACATGATGTTCAAGGGAACCGATAAATATAGCACACAGGATTTTTCAAAAGAAAAACCTTTGCTCGATAAGATTGACAGCATGTTTGAAGTTTACAGGGGTGTTAAAGATACCATCCTCCGAAAAATGAAATATCATATCATTGACAGCCTTTCGGGTGTTGCTGCGAAATTTGCAGTTGCCAATGAATACGACAAAATGATGAGTGCAATAGGGGCCAAGGGTACCAACGCATTCACGTCAGAAGAAGAAACGGTCTATATAAATGATATTCCTTCGAACCAGGTGGAAACATGGTTAACTATAGAGGCTGAACGGTTTAGGAATCCTGTCTTTCGTCTGTTTCATACAGAACTCGAGACTGTGTATGAAGAAAAAAACATGAGCCTTGACAACGATGACCGAAAGGCGTGGGACTCCCTTACATCAGGTATTTTCAAAAAACATCCTTACGGAACACAAACAACCCTTGGAACTGTCGAACATCTGAAAAACCCTTCAATCAAAACATTGAGAGAATATTACCATTCCAAATATGTCCCCAATAATATGGCTATCTGTATATCCGGTGATTTTGACCCGGAAGAAACAATTAAACTGATTGACCAGAAACTTGGTTCACTGCCCAAAAAAGATGTAAAACCCTTTGTTGCCCCTGTTGAAGACCCAATCAGTAAACCGGTTATCAAGGAAGCTTTCGGACCTGATGCCGAATCTATGATGCTTGCTTTCCGCCTGGGCGGCGTGAATTCTAAGGATGCCGACTTGCTGACAATCATGGATATGATTCTTTGTAACAGCCATGCGGGTTTGATAGACCTTAACCTGAATCAGGCTCAAAAAGTTTTACAGGCAGGTTCCTACCCTGATATAATGAAAGATTATTCCATGCATGTTTTGTATGGAAATCCTAAACAAGGGCAGAAGCTTGAAGATGTGAAAGAATTGTTGCTGTCGCAGGTAGAACTTGTAAAAAAAGGCAATTTTCCCGACTGGCTTATACCTGCTATTATTAACGACCTGAAATTATCCGAGATAGAGAAAGAAGAAAGCAACAGGTCGCGCGCATTTTCAATGGTTTCTGCTTTCATTGATGATACTCCATGGTCTGAAATTGTAAACAAAGTTGATCGCCTTTCAAAGATCACAAAGCAGGATATTATTGATTTTGCAAATAAAAACTATGGAAATAATTATGCGATTGTTTACAAAAGAACGGGGGGGGATAAAAATGTAAAAAAAGTTCAGAAACCTGCACTTACACCCGTTGATGTGAACAGAAATGTTCAATCAACTTTTCTTACAGACATTTTTGCAAGAAAACCTGCTGAAATTAACCCCGTGTTTGTTGATTATGATAAAGACATTAAAAAAATCAGCATCAAAGATAGTATTCAGGTTTATTACAATGAAAACAAGGAAAATAAAACTTTTTCATTGTATTATATTTTTGATATGGGAAGCAATAACGATAAAAAACTTGCGCTTGCCATTGATTATCTTCAATATCTCGGCACTTCGAAATTAACTCCGGCGGAGGTACAGCAGGAATTGTACAAAACCGGATGTTCATTTTCTGTCAGCAGCTCCGACGATAGGGTATATGTAAGCCTATCCGGATTAAGTGAAAATTTTGAAAAAGGCTTGCCATTGTTTGAAAACATACTGGCTGATGCTCAGCCAAACAAAGAGGCGCTTGATAACCTTGTAAAAGATATCTTAAAGAAACGGGCTGACGATAAGCTTTCAAAAAATGTGATAATGTGGAGCGCAATGTATAATTACGGAAAGTTTGGCCCCAAAAATCCGTATACCAATATTCTTTCTGAAAAAGAACTGAAATCACTCAAGGCAGAAGAATTGGTTTCTCTGATAAAAAATTTAAATTCTTACCAGCATTATATCCTGTATTATGGCCCAAGCTCAACAGAGACTTTAGCACCCTTATTGAATATGTATCATAAAGTCCCGGCAACTTTAAAACCCCTGCCTGCAGAAATAAAATTTAAAGAATTGCCATCCGCAGAAAACAAAATATACGTGGTGGGCTACGACATGAAACAGGTGGATATCGTTATGCTTTCCAAATCGGATAAGTATGACAAAACAAATGTACCGGCAATACGGTTATTCAATGAGTATTTTGGCGCAGGGATGAACTCGGTTGTCTTCCAGGAATTGAGAGAGTCGAAAGCCCTTGCTTACAGCGCTTATGCAGGATACTCGTCTCCTTACCGTTTAGACAGGAGCAACTATATTTCTTCTTTTATCGGAACGCAAAATGACAAACTTCCGGAAGCCATGAAAAGCATGTTTGATGTGATAAATAATATGCCCGAATCGGAAAAGAGTTTTGACGCGGCTAAAGAGGCGATCATTCAAAAAATACGGACCGAAAGAATCACGAAAGAAAATATCCTGTTTAATTACATGTCTGCTAAACGTCTTGAATTAACTTATGATATCCGCAAAGACGTGTTTGAAAAAGTTCCTTCAATGAAATTTTCTGATCTGCTTGCTTTCCAGAAAAAGTATCTGAAAGATAAAAAATATACGATTCTTGTTTTAGGGAAGAAAAAAGATATGGATATTAAAACCCTCGAAAAATATGGAAAAATAAAATATCTGAAACTTGATGAAGTTTTTGGATATTAAATTCAGTTAGCAGTAGGCGGGCAGCATTTACCTCCTAATCATAGAACATCCATGAGATACCAAACTTGAAAGCTCTGTCTGACATGGGATAATGCGGTATCATATAATAGTTATATCCCATTAATCCTGAATTTACGTGGTCAAATTTTAAATATATCCTTGCCCGCTTTATTTTCAGATTAACAAAAAAATCAAAAAAGGGATAATTATCCGATTTAAAATCATTTTGCAAATAAAAT
>Ga0265292_1001995_pt1 | contig 15477 bp, 15 predicted proteins | sample Munlanlewell296A_FD_189080 | JGI IMG/M metagenome (GOLD analysis project Ga0265292, IMG submission 189080) | Leachate microbial communities from a municipal landfill in Southern Ontario, Canada - Leachate well 296A | ecosystem: Engineered > Solid waste > Landfill > Unclassified | place: Canada... | reverse complement strand
TCATTGAAAATGCTGATGCGACGTATGATTTTAACAAACATTCAACAAAGTTTAAAAAAATGAAAGACACCGGGTGTGGATTTGCATCTGTAAATCAGAAAACCGGGACTTTATACACAGACTCTAAATAGTCTTAAAGGGGATCCCATGAAATATGTTGTGATGATAGGAGACGGCATGGCAGACTGGCCGTTGGAAGAACTGGGCGGCAAGACGCCTTTGCAAACGGCCTCCACACCGAATATGGACAGGCTTGTTCAACACGGAATAATCGGCAAAATCAGGACGGTCCCGCCGGGCTATAGCCCGGGGTCCGATGTTGCAAACCTGAACATCCTCGGGTATGACCCCCGGGAATTCTATTCAGGCCGGGCGCCTCTGGAAGCGGCCAGCATCGGCATCGCACTGAAGGAAGATGATGTAGCTTACAGATGCAATCTTGTCACACTGAAATACAATAAAGAAAAGACCAGGGCGGTTATGGATGATTACAGCAGCGGTCATATAACGACTGAAGAGGCCGGAGAGCTTATTACCGAAATTAATAATTCAATCGGCTCGGACCAAATCAGTTTTTATCCCGGCGTCAGTTACAGACATATTATGGTCTGGTCTTCCGGCATTACCGATATTGAATGCACGCCGCCGCATGATATTACCGGCAAAGATATTGCGGATTATCTTCCGGTTGGAGACGGCGAGGATATTTTACGGGAACTTATGTTGCAGGCGTCGGGAATTCTTGAAAGCCATCCCATAAACAGGGAGAGAATCAAAAAAGGCAATAAACCTGCAAACAGCATCTGGTTCTGGGGACAGGGGAAAAAATTGAATATCCCTACGTTCAGAGAAAAATATGCCCTTGAAGGCGCTCTGGTATCTGCCGTAGATCTGATGAGAGGGCTTGGGATCAATGCCGGCTTTGAGATACTTCAGGTCCCCGGGATTACCGGATACTTGGATACAAATTATGTCGGCAAGGCCGAAGCCGCGATGAAGGCCCTCGAAAAGGTCGATATTGTCTATATACATGTAGAGGCGCCGGATGAGGCCGGCCATTCCGGTAATGTAGCGGATAAAATCAGGGCAATCGAAGATTTTGACTCACTGGTGGTGGGCACTGTATTAAAAGGGATAGATTCTTTTGATCAATACAGGATACTCATTTTGCCGGACCACGCAACTCCTTTAGCCGTCAGGACTCATACTGAAGAACCCGTACCCTTTGTCATCTACGACAGCCGGATAAAAAAGGAGCATAAAGGCATAGGATTCGATGAATCAATAACCGAAAATGATGAAGCCCTCTTCTTTGAGGAAGGGCATAAATTAATGGATTATTTTATAAAAGGCAAATGACCGGTAAAGAAAAAATATCGGAGATTCTGAAGCGTTTAAAAAAAGAATATCCTGATCCGAAAACGGCCCTTAACTTCTCAGACCCCTTTCAACTGCTTGCCGCAACAATACTATCGGCGCAGACTACGGACGTCCTTGTCAATAAGGCCACCGAACGGCTTTTCAACAAGTACAAAACGGCAAAAGATTATGCAAATGCCTCTCTTGAAGAACTTCAGATGGTTGTGAACTCAATAAATTTTTACAAGACTAAGGCAAAGAATATTCAGGCTTCCGCAAAAATAATCACGGAACAATTTAACGGAAAAGTTCCTGATACAATGGAAGAACTCATAACACTGCCGGGTGTTGCAAGAAAAACTGCAAATATTGTCCTGTCAGGCGCTTATGGAATTAATGAGGGTATTGCCGTTGATACCCATGTGAAAAGACTCTCCAACCTGCTCGGCTTCACTAAATATCAGGACCCCGTCAAAATAGAAATAGACCTCATGGCAGCGACGCCCAAAGAGAACTGGGGGACTCTTTCACACCTTTTGATATATCATGGCAGAAAGATTTGTCAGGCAAAAAAACCGAAACACAAGGAATGTGTCCTCTTCGATATCTGCCCTTCAAGAGATAAGTAAACGCTATAACCTATAATAATTATTAACTTGCCCGCAATGCCTCTACTATATTCATTCTCGACGCACTTACTGCCGGTAGCACTCCTCCGATAAATCCCATAAATAAAGCGAACAGCATCGCCTTGTAAATAATTCCGAAGGTCAGTGAAAAGCTGAAGGCAAGTTCGGAAAAGGTTTGAAAGTTGAGTGTAGAAACGGTAAAGAGCTGCAGGAAGGCGGCGAAGAACAATCCGATGAAGCCGCCGAGAAAACCGAGGAGCAGCGATTCTATTACAAAGGCCGTTAATATACTGCGTCTACGGAATCCGAGGGCCCTCAATATGCCGATTTCGCCGATCCTGTTTGCAACCGCAGCGTACATGGTAATCATAGCGCCGATTATAGCGCCGAGGGAAAATATTATGGTAAGGGTCAGCCCGAGAATCCTGAGGAATTTTGCCATCATCTCCGACTGGTCTCTGTAATATTTTGTCTCCCGTTTTGCTTCAAGTGTAAGCCGGGGATTATTTTCAATGCGCTGTCTGACCTGTTCGAACTCCGAGGAATTGCGCAGTCTGAAGATGACTGAAGAATAGGCGGGCCGCCGGAAAGACTGCATAAGCTGGTCTACATCCCCCCAGATCTCCGAATTGAAACCGGTATTGCCTGCATCGAATACGCCCACCACTGTCCAGTCTCTCATGGCAAAGCGCAGTGTTTCCCCTACGCCTCCTCCCTTAAACCTTTTTGCAATGCTCTGTCCCGCAATAATCTCCGATGAGCCCGGCTTCGGAATACGGCCTTCAATCAGCTTGACCTGAGGGCGTAAACCCATTGAACTTTGAGAAATGCCCCTGATGACTACATTGGACTGTTTATCGGTCCCACGCTTGGGAAGTGTGATCAGGACCACCAGTTCTTTTGCCAATAACGGCTTCCCATCCGCGCCTGTAGCGATCTCCGGTTGTGTATCAACGATAGAAGCCTGCAGCCTGTCGACTCCGCTCTGGACCTCAGTTGCCGAGGCCTTCCTGATAACCACGACATTGTCATAGATTCCGGTTTCCACCAGCGTCTTCTGAAGACCTTCGGCCAGCATCAGTACGGCTGCAAAAACAAAGACTACAAGGGCCATGCCGACTATGGTAAGCGCCGTCGTAAGTCGCCGTGTCCAGAGATTTCGCAAGCTGTATGAAAAAGGGATTTTCATCCGATCCTTCTCAATCCGTCCGCGATACGGATATTTGCGGCGCGCCATGTCGGGAAAATACCCGCTACAAATGCCACAACAAAAGACGCTGCCAGGTCCATGTATATGGTTTTTGTCTCCACATTGAATATCGGGAAAAAAGCACTGAGTTCGTGAGCAAATATCTTAGCCACCGGGAATGTAAGCATAATGCCGAATACGGCGCCTATCATTGTTATGATAATTGACTCGCCAAAGATAAGACCGCCTATGTGGAATCCCCTGAACCCAAGTGTTTTGAAAATGGCATATTCCCCTATCCGTTCTCTGGCAGTCATAGCCATCGTATTGGCAACGACCGCCATAATGATGAAGATAATCACAAAGGATACGAGCTTTATGGCGATGATAATAGCTTCAGTCATCGAGATAAAGCTGAGCTGGAATGCCTTTTCCGTCTCGGTCAGGGTTTCTGCAAGAGAGTTTTTGAAAGTTTTGTCTATCCTTAGCGAGACATCGGCAGCTATATGCGGGTCTTTAATCTCTATCAAATACCAGCCTGCATGGTCAGCCCATGAACGTCCGGCTTTTTTCAGGGCCTCATTGAGATAATCCCACTGGAAGAAGAATGCGGTCTCATCCACGGTGTTGTCCCTGCCCCTGTATATGCCCCGGATGACGAAATCCCAGTTTCCCGGGAAAATCGTCCCCTTTAATGTAACGATATCGCCTATCTTCCAGCCAAACCGTTCGACAAGCTTCCGCCCTGCAACTGCGCCTTTCCGGTCCCTGAGAAATGCCGTCATCTGCTCTGATGGAATGATAATCTCCGGATACATTGCAAGATATGTCTTCGGTTCCATGGCATAGTTTGCAAAGAAATTTTTTTCATCGATATATATACCGCCGAACCATGTGCCGTAGGAAACGCCTTTTACCCCTTCGATCTGCCGGATCTTGTCCTTGTACGATAGGGGGAGCGGGAAGACCAATGACACCGCATTTCTTGCAACGAGACGGGTGGCAGAGGACGCCTCGACGCCCGCATACCATGCGCTGATGACGGTGCGCAAAAGACCGAATGCAAGGATTGCGATTGTTACTCCGAGGACGGTCAGAAAGGTCCTCAGTTTGTGGCGGAAGGCGTTCCTAAAAATCAGTTTGAAGATATGCATTCAGAATGCCTTTATCGAGATGCTTTACTTTATGAGCCTTTTTTGCAGCCCTCGGGTCATGGGTCACCATGATAATCGTTTTCTCCATCTCATGCACCAGACGTTCCATAAGGTCCAGTATCTCTTCGGCGGATTTTCTGTCAAGGTCCCCTGTAGGTTCATCCGCCACAAGGATGGTCGGATCGGTCACAACGGCGCGCGCAATCGCAACACGCTGCTGCTGCCCGCCTGAAAGCTGTCCGGGCCGGTGGTCCATACGGTCTGTAAGGTTGACCACCCTCAAAGCCGTTTCTACGTGAGACCTCCGCTCCTTCTTCGTAAGCCCGGAAAGGAGCAACGGGAGTTCGACATTTTCATAGGCTGTCAGAACGGGAATGAGATTGTAAAACTGGAAGATAAAACCTACATTGGAAGCGCGCCAAAGCGCCAGTTCGGTTTCAGAGAGAGAGGTTATCTCGATCCCGCTCACTTTAATACTGCCGCTGTCCGCCTTGTCAATCCCCGCTATTAAGTTAAGAAGCGTCGTCTTGCCGGAGCCGGACGGACCCATAAGCGCAAGAAATTCGCCCTTGTCAATATCTAATGAAATATCAATCAGCACGGGGAGCGTCTGACTGCCCCGGCGGTACGACTTGGAAAGGTTTCTTATTTCGACGATAGGTGATACATTGTCCATTACTTTTCTGCAACCTTTATCCGCAGGCCGTTTTTCATTTTGTTGAGCGGTTTGAGCGCCACCCGGTCTCCCGACTTTACGCCGCTAAGGATCTCAACCATATCGCCGAGTTTTTCTCCCATGGTTACCGGCGTCTCAACCACCCTGTTTTCCTTTATGAGGAAGACAGCCTTATTACCGTTGCGGTCTATGAGTGCGGCAGGATTGACGGCAGTCCGGGCTTTCTGTTCATCGCTTGTGACCTCCCTTGAAAGAAAGGCCGCCTTTGCGCTCATTTCAGGCAGGATTCGGCTGTCTTTATCAATAAAACGGATTTTTACCAGCACGGTAGCCTTGGTGCGGTCTGCCGTCGGAACAATCATATGGACTACGCCGCGGAAACGCGAATCGGGAAAGGCGTCAAGCAGGATCTCGCAGGGCTGACCTATTTTCACCTGATTAAGGCTGGATTCGGACACATCAACTTCAACCTGGAGGGAATCCATATCGGCTATGGTGACCACGGCAGCCTTTGCATTCGCTGCAGCTCCCAGAGGGGTAACGATATCGCCGATATCGGCATTTTTTGTCAGAACAACGGCGTCAAAAGGCGCCCGTATCAACGTATATTCAAGAGATACATACGCTCCTTTTAAAGCCGCGGCGCTCGCTTTTATAGCGGCTTCGAAAGAGGCTGCCGCTGCAGAGGACCTCTTGAAACGCGCTTCTGCAGCGTCATATTCCGCCTGCGACACATAACCCTGGCCTATCAATTCCTTATACCGGTTAAACGTAATCGTTGCTTCCTGCAAATCGGCCTTTGCCTGTTCCAGATTATGCCGGGCCGCATTGAGGTTCGCCGCTGCCTGGTCTTTTGCAGCAATGACGTCGTCATTTTCAAGGCGTGCGATGACCTCGCCTTTTTTTACACTGCCTCCCTCTTCCACCATTAACGCCACAAGACGGCCTGTTGCCTTTGAGGCAACGGCAGCCTTTCTCTGGGCGACGACATATCCGCTTGCATTAAGGAGGGTAAAGGTCTGTGAAGGATAGACCTGTGTTACGTTCACGGCCTCTACTTCAACGGCAGGGCTGAAAACTCCTTTTGTGTAAAGTATGCCGAGCAATAGAACAAGCAATATCAGGGCTGCCGCATATATTAATTTGCGCCGCTTCTGCGGCCGTAATATTTCGCTTGTCTTGTCTATCTTCAGCTTCGAAAGGTCCTCATTCGCCATCTAATTCTTCTCCTTAGGGTTTTATCTCTATCGGTGTTCCATCGGGCACCAGCATCCAGATCTCTTCCATTTCCTCATTGGTAACGGCGATGCAGCCGTCGGTCCAGTCGGTTATCCTGTGAAATTCATCCACGTCTTCATAGCCGCTCGGCAATCCGTGTATCATGATATCTTTGCCCGGCGATACGTCGAGATTCTCCGAAGTTTGGATATCTGTTTCATTCGGATAAGAAACATGAAGGGCCAGGTGATACTTGCTGTCCGCTTTCCTGAAATCGACCACATATTTCCCTTCGGGCGTCCTCTTGTCTCCGGCGCAATATTTTTTCCCCACCGGCTGTTTTCCAAGAGCGATCTTGTAGGTTTTTAAGACCCTGCCCTTTCTCAGCAAAGTCATGACCCTTTTGCTTTTTAAAACCAGCACCTTGTCCGCCTTTGTAAGCGCGGCAGAGGATTCACAAGGGGAAAAACAAAAACCCGCAGCACAAATAATTATAGTACAAATACCTATAAATCTTATGGTATTAAGATATTTCAATATATGTTAAAAGTGCATAAGTAAGGCATCATTATTGAAAAATCTCCCCTATCCCCTCTTTGCCAAAGAGGGGACGCATTTCCTCCCTTTGGCAAAGGGAGGCGAGGAGGGATTTTATAATCAATGTCTTCATACTTATGGTCTTATCAGTAATTAATCACGCACGCTGCAAAACAAGTTTTCAATTTGAAAGGTCCCGAAAGCTTCGGGATTTATCATGTCTGCCTTCCGGATTATCCGACCGATGGCTAAATCAACTATTATTTCTTGACCCAGTTCCCGCTTGCGTCCTGCATCCACCAACCCTTTTTGGCGGAATCACGCCGCAATGAGGCGAAGTATTCAACTGCCTGCGGCATCACCTTCTTGAGAGTTGCCTCGTTTTCCTTTTCCCTGTTGGTCCGCAGCATGGCCTTCGCCATCCCGTTCATAACGGTCTTTCTGTTTTGATTTTCCTGGTCAATAAGTTTTTTGTCCCCGCTGCTTAATGCCCCTTCTCTGACGACAAGGAGTCCGTCTTTTCCTTCTCCGACCGTCCCGCCGTCCCTTAACCTGTCGATATCCGCTATCCTTGCTCCCATCTCTTTATAGGCGCTCACGACGTCGGGCATCTTTTTCATCATCTCTGAAAGCTTATCCGCAAGTCCGGATTCCTGTGCATATGCAGGCGTTATAATTTCAAAGTTCAGAAAACTCTGCGGCTTGCCTTCCGGTTTTTTCTCGTCTTTCTTCGTGTCCGGTCCCATTAGGTCCTTTTCGAGCGTCTTATAAGCCTCTTTTACGTCTTTCTCCGGGAAATAGATATTCACCGTAATGACCGCACACGAAACAAGAACAAAAAACAAGCCTGCCAAAACAATCTTAATCCTACTTTTCATGACCATCCTCCATTTTAAATAAATTTACAAAAAACAATTCCAAATCTTCCTCAAATTCTTATCATCTTATTAACAGTCTCATAATAATAGCGACATTATTTATAAAATCCCTCCTAACCTCCCTTTGCCAAAGGGAGGTTTTATACCCCTCTTTGGCAAAGAGGGGGAAGGGGAGATTTTCTGATTCATGTAAATTCAATTCTGTCTTTCATTTTATGCAACTAACGGGTTCATTTACCATCTTCCTTTTTTTGCGCTCTCGTTGCAGCTTCCGTTATTGTCCACATGAGATGGTCAATAGATATCCGATTGTTAAACGGCGCAACTTTTACGGAAAGATCAGTAATGCCCAAAAGGTTTTTATTTGAGATCTCCAGTTCATCAAATATAATAAAACCGTCTTTCAGATACAGGCTGATGTTGCCTTTGTCAAAACGCCTGTCACCCAGATAGGTCTTAAGTGCGGGGCCGCCTATCTTCTGCAGGAATTGCTTGCTTATCTTTGTTTTCTCATCGCCTGCGCTGTATGTCCAGAAATCGGCTTTCCCGATAAGGCCGGCAATCCCGGGACCCGAGCCCTTCAGGTTCGCCACGCCATCCACCTTACCGGAAATATACCCTTTGATCGGTTCGATGCCCTCACAGAATTTTGTGAGGCTGAACCCTTCCAGAATAAAGCCCGCATGGTATTGCATTCCCTTTGATAAATCAACATAAGCCGAGCCGTTCATCCTTCCTCCTGATATGTTACCATTAAACCGTTCCACGTTCAAAACAGCGCCTTCCTGCTTCACCTTGAGGCTGATATTATCAAACAGACGGAAGCCGTAGCCCAACGAATCGATAGTGATTGTGCTATATCCGCTTTCATCCGCTTTTCGGGAAAAGTATTGCCTCAGATCATTGAATTGCGCCCGCTCAAAATGCGGGAATTTCTTGTCTATGCCTTCCCGATAAAGCGAAGGAGAAGAATCCGTTCCGGTCGATTGTGTATATGCAAGCGGCAGAGCGCCGTTTATGGGACCAAGGGTGTATTCGCCGTTTTCGCCCTGCAGGACGATATTTTTCAGGGCTATTTCACCGCCGACCTTTATATTGTCCGCGCGGTAGTCAATTAAAAGCCGGGACAGAACCGAGCCGTCAAGTCCTGCATAAAGGAGTTTGTCCGGGAAGACGTCCCAGAAAGCTTCCCTGATATCGATCAGTTTCACCTCTGGCAATTTCAGCGAAACATTGATTGATCTATGCTTCTCCATAATATCTTTTGCCGTTCCTGCCGCTGCAAGGCTTATCTTTCCTGCATGCATATCCGTCCTGAAATTCATGTCACTGCCGTTAAATTTTATTTCCGAATTCATCGAGGCATTGTTCAGGATATTTTTTTTAAACTCATTCATCAATGAAAATTTTTGCAGTATTACAGAGCCGAAAATTATCGGATATTTCTTTTCTGCATTCCCTTCAATAATTATTTTGTTAGAGGTCAGCAGCCCTTCGGCTTTTATTTTGCCGGGAAGTTCAAAAGCTGAAAGATACAAACCGTTTATCTTTAACTCGGCATTGTATGAGGGTTTTTTCATGATATTTTTCAGCAGGGCTTTCGCGTCAGCCGACAGTATGCCTTCCGCATTCAGGGAACATGAATCGATATGAAGAGAATTGTCCTGAAGATCAAGGAAGGCGTCCGTTTTTAGCGTCACCGGGTGCGCTCCCTTTACAAAACAAAACCCCAAATCCTTTATATGAAAATTCGCCTTGAGCTTCACTCCTTTGTCGGTATCACCCTCAATCGAAAGGTCGGCCTTAAGGCCGGCTTTTTCGGCATATACCTTATAAGGCTCTAACATTCCCTTGAAGGTTGAGAGAGATATTTCACCCGAGGAAACAGCAAGACTAAACTTTTTCGGTTCGTCCTTGAGATAAGCCCAGCCGTCGATAGCTATTGTGCCGCCTGCATAGCCTGCTGCACCTTTCATAAGAGTTTTCACTCCGGGAGCGGAGGACAGGTTTTTGATATGCATGGAGATATTATCGCTTCCATACCTTTTATCGTTATTAAAATCAATACGCCCTGACTCTATATTAAATTCATCTACATGATAAGTGAGCGACGATTTTTTCTTAAAAAATTCCATGAGCTTATCCGAGATATTGAACCTGCCGTTCCCGTCTTTTAAAAGAGTAAGCTCGGGCGCATAGACTGTAATATTTCTGCTATAGAACCTCCCGCTGAAAAGTTCGCTATACTTCGTGTTGAGGTATATCCTCTTTATCCTCAGAAGATTGCCCGATTGAAAGCCCTCCGGGTTTCCGACGCCGACATTGTAGAGGTTTATTCCCGACGAAGGGCTGAACGAAAGGTCGCCTATCTCAACAGGCTGTCCGATAAATGCGGTTGACTTCCCGGATAACGTTTGGATAAATGACTTCTTAAAGTCGAGATAGTAAAAGTATCCCAGCAACGCAAGAATAATAAGAACAGAAAAACATATTACAAAAAATATTTTCAGCGCTTTCCTGAAGCTTTTGTTCATGGATATATTATATGCCATTTTGTATAGTCCGTAATCTATCTTTCACCCTCTTAATAAGGAGTTCATAAGTAAGGGCATATTTAACACCCTCCCCTCAATCCCCTCCCGTCTCCGCACTCAGGCGGATTCGCCGAGGCGAAAAGGGAGGGGAGCTAATTGATTCCCTCTCCCCTGGCGGGAGAGGGTAAGGGTGAGGGGGTGTGGCTTTACTTATAAACTCCTTAGTAAGTAAGAAGGGTGCAGGTGTATCCCACTATCCCTCAATATTCATGACGCACTTATTAGAAATGGAAATTCAAAGACTTGAGGTACGGACGGGGTACGTATAGCACCTACGAACAAACGGGTCTTGAAAAATGAAATTGTTGGCAATTACCGGAGGAAATGATTATAACACCAGGGTCACCCAGAGCCCGCTGTGTGGGCGATTGGGTGCACCCACTCGTTGGGCATTTTCTATACCCGGTTCTCTTCCATGTCTTTGTATCATTGCCCCAATTCCTTATACTGACTATGGAGTCAGGCCGATCAATTCAAAGGTGTCAGGGTTAAATACAAAGTGGTCCTTTTGGAAGTCGTAATGTGCCACTCTTCCCTGTATGGCAGCACGAATCTCACGCCAGAACGGGCGCTCGGCCCCGTTGTCTTGGCGGTTTGGTTGATCGAGGGCATATGCCGCCAATGCCTCACCCCATTCTTTGCCCTTGATGGCACGTGGCTTCCTATCTGATACTTCCACATATCTTGCCTCGAATGCCCGGCCGCTGGCTATACCAGTCCAATTCGCATTGCGCACCGCCTTCCCGGAGACGCCGTTTGCTTCGTCGATCCGAGCGGCGACTTCGGCGAGCTCCTCAATTGTAAAATTAGAGAACTCAAAGTCTGGACTGTGGGCGGCAATGAATCCAACAATATTCTTTTGCTCTACTTGCCGGCGAACCGACTTAACGTTTGCCGCGACATCCTTATCAAAAGAGAGCATACTGAAGCGCCGCAGCGCTTTGTCTTCTTTCAGAGAATCTCGTAGCTTCAGGGCCACATTAGCTTTACCGGTCTCTATGTTTCCGTGCAAGTTTGCCAACTCGATGCCGGCCTTGGACGGTTCAGGAATTACGTGCAGTATGGCGTAGTACTCTGTTTCGCCCTCAACATACCAACGAACCACGCTTCCCGTGAAAAGCCCATGATGCAGTGCAAGGTAGGGCTTGCATTTCAACTCGTCGTCGAGAGGTCGTTCTGAACCGTATTGAAGCGTGCGACCACCTGGGCGCCACATTCCAAAAGCTACATCTTCCTCCGGCCACCGCTCAGTCGTAGTCTCTTCGAAAGCTCGCCTGATTACCTCCGCAATATGCCTAAGCCAGAGAGCCCCAGCAATGCTTCCCTTTAGCTTCTCGCGCCGGCTCCAATTGCAAAGCCGGAGCATGAGGTAGAGACCATCATTACCGTCCATGAATGCCGCATCGACACGTAAGGACTCATGAACCCTATGCCACAAGGCCGGGTCTATGGACCCGACCAATGGAAGCACTTTTTGGCGGTACTTGTCCAATAGCGCTTTGTGCTCACTTTCTTCCATGCCCCCAGGCCTGGAAAAACGACTCGTTATTCGAGGCCAATAGATCGGCTCCAGCAGTATTGCAAGGTTAGCCACCCCGTCCCAATGGCGTGCCCTTTCCCCAATCTGCTCATCACTCTGCATAAGCGATATCACGTGTTCGACAAGTTTCACCACCGAATCCCGCTGGAGGGTCGAAGAGGTTGCGATGTTGATTTTGCAGGCTTCGAGAATCTTGCGAAGCGTTAACAACCTGAAAGGATGGAACAGCAGGCCTCCTCTGTGATTTGTTCCGTCACTGGAGAGCCAGTTCCGCTTGAAAAAATCACCGGGATCACCCGTTATCACTCCCGACACAGGAATCCCGTGGTCATTGGCAAATGTGATGAAACTGCCTTCGTCCAAGAGACCGTTCTGTCGGAGCAAATCAAGGTCTTCTTGTCGTTCTTTAAGGGTCTGATCAAAATCAGTCATAGGTACGTTCCATGTTCGCGTTTGTGCCCAATAATGAATTCGGCGGCTTGACCGCTGACCGCTGGAAAAACAGGTTGGGCGATCATTTTCCTATTTTCTGTCCCTTCATAAGTTGGTTAAATTGGCAACGTCCCCTCGTCCCCTCAACATGCCGCCCCTTCCCGTTAATGTGTCCGTCGTTACTTCCACCTTGTTGATCCTGCAGTTGCTTTTGTTTTCGATTTGTTTCATAATTCCCTCACTTATTGGGTGATAGTTTCTTGTGATCTTGCCCGTCTATTTTAACAAGTACTGTCGCCCTTTAAGTGATTTTTTTGTGGTTTTCACGTCTGAGAATCGCTCAATTTGGGTTCTAATAACTTCTCAATCATTTCACCCAATCCGAAATCACCCATCCAATTTGTCCTTTATGTGTGCCGCCCAATATTTTTACTTTTACTCTATCGCTCCTCGACTCCATAATTTTAACTTTGACATTGTTTTCCACTTGAAACAGTTTTCGTTTCGCATAAAGTTCCAACCATATTGGCTTCCACATTTTGAAATCACTTGCATCCTTTATCTTTAAATAGGTATCAAGAGATTCTTCATCAGTTGCCACATGAGGGTAATTCATTCCTATCACAAAAATCCTTTTCGAATAATCTGTTTTTTGAACAGGTTTACCTTTCTCAATTAAATAGATATTCTCTTTTTGAGTTGCTGTGTGAACGGTTTCTTTAACAACCTCACTAATCCATCCTTCTCTCGTATAAGTTTGCGTATATACGGGAGCATACATGGTAATACCATCTTCTGTAATTTTAATTCTGTTTGTATCATTGATGTAAAACAAATACCGACTAGAACTATGCTCAATAATTCTATACTTCGCTTTTAATTCTTTAGAAAAGCCTGGAGGTATAAAAGAAGGATACTCACTAGGAAACTGTGATGCAAATATAATTGATGCAAATGATATGTCTATTAGGAAAACAATAAAAGTTTTAATTAATCCATTTACATTAACCATACTAAGACTCTCCTCACTGTAGCCATAATGGACAAATTATATCATAATCCCATTCTAATTCCTTTTCGCCTGAGAAAAACTTGAGTAGGTTCAACCTTTAAAAAAGTTAATTTGTTAACATTTTAAGAAGAGCCACAAAGGGCTTTACTTGCCTGAAGCAACAGAGGATTTTAAAACTGTAGCTTCTGATATTGTTGAGGCAGTCAGAATGAATGACCAGAGGTTCGGGGTTGAACCGAAAGAAAACTTTCGAGAATGGTACTTGAAGCTAATTCCGCTATATTTATGCAGTTAAATACATTATAATTCGACATTAAGTAAAAGGCGGAGAATATTGGAGTCTTTTTTAGATATAACTTCAGCAGACTTACCTGAAACGCTTTATCATTATACATCCCAACAGGGATTAATGGGTATTGTAGGAAACAGATCACTCTGGATGACTGATATCCTTTACTTGAATGATGCACAAGAATTCGGATATGCTTTGTCACTCCTCGAAAAAGAAATAGAACCAATTTGGGAAGACTTAGATGATTTTGATAATTTTAAAGTTATACATGCAAAAAAATCCCATGTTACACAAGAGGAGATAAAAAACAGATATAAAGATTCATGCCTTTTTTTGGAAAATATAAGACAAATACTCAGAGCCTTCTATAAAGCAGGGGAAACCAGTACTTATGTTTTTTCTATGTCAAAAAAGAAAGACTCGCTGAGTCAGTGGAGAGGTTATTGTAATACTGGTGCTGGTTTTTGTATCGGCTTTGATACTGCCAAACTAAAGGAAATAGTAGATGAAAAGAATCTGTCTTTATTTCAATGTGTTTACGATATGAACTTGCAGACAAATCTGATAAGAGAAATATTGTTGCAAAGCATGGAAAAGCTTTCGACAGTGGAGTTAAATGAGACAGTATCAGAGTTTCTCCTGAAATTTATGAGAATTGCACCAATTATGAAAGACCCCTCATTTCAAGAGGAAGAGGAATGGCGAATTGTTTTGCACCCGCCACGCACATCAATCGGTGAGTTGAGATTTCGAGAAGGCAAATCAATGTTAATACCTTATATTGAGACAACCTTGCAAAAACAACTTATTTGTGAGATTGTTATTGGACCAACTCCTCATGAGGATTTATCAAGACAGTCGCTGAAGGCACTTATGCATTCAAACGGTATTAACTGTAAATTGTCAAAGTCGGATATACCATATAGAAGTTGGTGACTTCTGAGACTCTTCCATTGCACTCAAAAGCTTCTCAAGGAAATGGGAACCTCTCCCCTTGTCGCTCCCCCTGCCATCACTGAAGGACTTGGGAACTGGTATGCCAACCTAATCAGGATAGACAGGAGAAAGTGCCTCCTGTTCACCAATGAGAAGACCCTGTATTCTTTCCTTATCCCCAAAGTCCTAAAGGCTAACCTAAAGAACATAGAGCAGGAGTTTCTTATCAACCTCAGTTACAATTTACAGTATGAAGAATTCGGACTTGAGGTAATCAACAGGGTAATGCAGGAATACAAGGAGATAGGCTTTGCTAAGACTTCTAATCGGCAGGTGCTTGGTTCGATGAATGAGTTGACCTTTCAATATGAAGTTCTGATTGAGCAGAAGGAGGGATTGGAAAACATCAGAATTATGGAACTCAATAAGCATATAAACAGAACTATCATGGGAGCATTGAAGTATAAGCATCCGATTGAGGGTTTGAGTAACTTTGTATAATCCTGTCTAAATGTATTCCCGTACCCAAGACTAATTTCTTTATATTCAAAATAAGAGTAAGCTATAATGCTTATCATGTAAACAGAAGGCAAGAAACATCTCAAACAAGATGAAGATAATTTTATCTATTATAGCAATACTATTTCTTCTATCAGCAGTCATCCAACTTTTCGAAAAAAGCTTTCTTCTTGGTGTCGTTGTTAGTATCGCAGCAGTTCTTTTCCTCGTTTTATCAACAAAAAAAGAACGAGAAAAATTATCAAATTTATCGCCTGAAGAACTCAAGCAACAAGCAGTAAATGAATACAATAAAAAAGAAAATCTTCAAAGACTAAAGCAGCATATGGAAAGAGATAAAGAGATAAATAAGCTCAAATCACATATCAAACTTAAATTAGGGATGTGATCTTCCCCCAATTTTCCGGACACTCAGTTAAGTTAGGCTGCCATAGCCTTCAGCTCAAATGATACCGGTGACAGGTATCCCAAGGCTGAATGCCTCCTCTGACGATTATAGAACATTTCAATAT
>Ga0265292_1001994_pt1 | contig 15516 bp, 10 predicted proteins | sample Munlanlewell296A_FD_189080 | JGI IMG/M metagenome (GOLD analysis project Ga0265292, IMG submission 189080) | Leachate microbial communities from a municipal landfill in Southern Ontario, Canada - Leachate well 296A | ecosystem: Engineered > Solid waste > Landfill > Unclassified | place: Canada... | reverse complement strand
TCGGCTGGCAAATCAGCAAAAGGGTCAAATTTCTCCGCCGATTGGCGGATCAATTTGACACTCCACCTATTGTACAAGTGTTGCGTTAGATTCTGGAGTCAAACTAATAATAAATTCCACGACCTAAGTCGTGGAATTTATTATTCGGCTACAAAACTGTGTTTTTCTTAAAAAATGGCTTCTTCAACGACACTTCAAGGAACGCTTTTAGCCGAGCGAATTTTTCCCGCCAGCCGGGCGTCCAGCGGTCGCCGTATTCACGCGCGTCCGCCGCTATACCGACAGCGTCAATTCCCATGGCCCGGCAAATATACAAAATTCTAGGCAGATGAAAACTCTGGGAAACAACTATAGCGTCATCAAAATGAAATTTGTATTTCGCGTTATAACAACTCAAATAAGTTCTAAAACCTTCAGGGTCAATTAACACGCGGTCTTCGGCTACGCCATATTGCCGCGCCAACGCGCGCATGGCATTAATTTCATCTGCTCTTTTTGACCCGTCATCCCCTGTCAGCAACAAGCCTAATACTTTTCCTGAAGCGTACAATTCCAAAGCCTTCATCACCCTGTCATGTTGCATTTCAGTCATGGTGCCGTCTTTATTCATTCCGCCGCCAAAGACAATCGCGATTGTCTCTTTTGGCAATAACGCGGAGTCAAGAACAATATATTTCTCAAACTCCAATACTGCCGCGTTGCTATAAAATACTAATCCTGCCACTGCCGACAAAAACGCGCCAATAATTAAAGCGCTCCTGCGCCAGTGTTGTTTTAGCCAATCAAATATTTTTGTTCCTATCATATTTTTTTAATTCTTTAATTTCGTCTCTCAAAACCGCCGCCAGCTCAAACTGCAAATCCCTCGCCGCCTCTCTCATCTTTTTCTCTTTATCTTTAATAACCTCCTCAATCGGCCGCTCATCCCCCGCCAAATCCAACTGCAACAAATTTTTCGTATTTCGTAATTTCGTACCTTTCGTATTTCGTATCCTTGTCCCAATGCCGAAATCTTCCAAGATGTTTCGGATGCTCTTCTCAATCGTCTTTGGCGTAATGCCGTGCTTCTGATTATATTCCAGCTGAACTTTGCGGCGGCGATCGGTTTCTTTGATCGCGCGTTTAATTGATCCGGTGATATTATCCGCGTACAAAACAACTTGGCCATTGATATTGCGGGCCGCTCGTCCGATGGTTTGAATCAAACTTGTTTCACTGCGCAAGAATCCTTCTTTATCCGCGTCAAGAATAGCCACGAAAGAAACCTCCGGCATATCCAACCCCTCGCGCAATAAATTAACTCCCACCATCACATCAATCTTGCCGGAACGCAAATCATTGATAATCTGGATTCGCTCCAAAGTTTTGATATCGCTGTGCAGATATTGCACTTTAATTTTTTGATCTTTCAAATAATCCGCCAAATCCTCTGCCATCTTCTTTGTTAAGGTTGTTACGAGGGTACGCTCGCCCATCTTAATTCTTTCCTGAATCCTCTCAATAACATCTTCAACTTGACTTTTCGTATTTCGTAATTTCGTATCTTTCGTATTTCGTATCTTCCCTGTAACCGAACGCACTATTACTTCAGGATCAATTAACCCCGTCGGCCGCACAACCTGCTCCACCACTTGATCACTCGCTTTCAATTCATAGTCATCCGGCGTGGCCGAAGTATAGATCACTGATCCGGTCATCTCTTCAAATTCATCAAACTTCAAGGGCCGATTGTCCCGCGCCGAGGGCAGTCTAAAACCATGCTCAATCAGAGTATCCTTTCTCGCCCGATCGCCGTTAAACATTCCGCGTATTTGAGGAACGGTAACGTGCGATTCATCAATAATAGTTAAAAAATCTTTCCCCAATTTCCAATTTCTCCCGCCAAAGCCCCGTAGCGAACGGGGTCCCGCTTCGTTGCGGTGACGGGATCCCGCTCGCTGCGGGACAATTTCCAATTTCTTTTTATTATCATCACCCGCCTCTGAACTATGTTTAAAATAGTCAAGCAAAGTAAAGGGAGGGGTTTCGGCCTCTCTTCCATCAAAATACCGCGAATAATTCTCAATTCCCTGGCAATAGCCGATATTCTTAATCATCTCCAAATCATAATTCGTTTTCCGCTTCAATCTTTCATATTCCAAAACCTTGCCATTGCTCTCAAAATACTTTAATCGCTCCGCCAAATCTTTTTTAATTTGTTTGAACGCTTTATCGCGCGCTTCTGGATTCAATACATAATGCTTGGCTGGAAACAACCACAAGTCTTTTGGTTCTGCCCTAACTTTACGAGTAACTGGATCAACCAGCTCAATCAAATTTATTTTATCGGAAACTTCAAATCGATAAATTCTCTCCTCATTTACCGGCATAATTTCAAATACCTGTCCGCGCATCCGAAATTTTCCCCGCCTCAAATCGGAATTGGTCCGCTCAAACTGCATATCAACCAATCTCTCCATCATTCCTCTGCGGTCAAGCTGTTGGCCTAATTCAAAATGTAAAACTACTTTTTCATATTCTGTCGGCGAACCCAACCCATAAATGCACGAAACCGAAGCAACGATAATTACATCCTGCCTTGACAACAATGCTTGGGTGCAAGCATGGCGCAAACGGTCAATCTCTTCATTAATCTGCGCTTCTTTTTCTATATAGGTATCAGTATTTGGCAAATATGCTTCCGGCTGGTAATAATCATAGTAGCTGACAAAATATTCCACCGCGTTATCAGGAAAAAATTCCCTGAATTCATTGCACAATTGCGCTGCCAGAGTCTTGTTGTGAGCGATGACCAGCGTCGGCATTTGCGCTTGCTCAATAACATTTGCCATAGTAAACGTTTTTCCGGAGCCAGTAACGCCAAGCAGGGTTTGCTTGGTAAACCCTTTTTTCAAACCCAAAACCAGCTTCTGGATAGCTTCTGGCTGGGACCCGGCTGGTTTGTATGGTGATTTTAGCTTAAATTTCATACTTCATAGTATCATATCAACTTTATCCGCTATACCCACTGTAATCCGTAAATTCGCGTCATTCTTCTTGTATTTCTTCTCGCGCTGGATAACGCACAAAACTCTCCCAAAGTCCTTCGTGTCCAAATCGTTCCAACCAAATCGGATTGCTGGAATACGGATAATAATACGCCTCATTGAGTGACGAAACAAGACCATGTTTCAGGGGGTTCTTAATAATATAATTGAAGTGGAACCAAAAATCTGGTTTACTGCGGATGCAATAATCCCAGTACTGGCGCCATATTTTGCGGCCTGGAGTAAAATCCAATTGATTAATTTTTCTGGAAGTATCTTTGTGCAGCTTGCGGATAAACTCTACGAAACAATACTTCAGATCATTAATGCCGCCATTTTTCAGCGGAATGACAGATTGAGTCCCTCGCGGGGCGAAATCTGTTACACTCTTCGGCGGAATGACAGATTGAGTCCCTCGCGGGACGAAATCTGTTACACTCTTCGGCGGAATGACAGATTGAGTCCCTCGCGGGGCGAAATCTGTTACACTCTTCGGCGGAATGACAGATTGAGTCCCTCGCGGGGCGAAATCTGTTACACTCTTCGGCGGAATGACAGATTGAGTCCCTCGCGGGGCGAAATCTGTTACATTGTCGTGAGCGCCAACAGATACAGGCGCTTCATCCCAAGGCCGCGACAAAGCAAACATTAAATGATAATGATTATGCAAAACTACCCAAGAAAAAAGACGTATTTTGAAACGCGTTCGCGCCTCTTCCAAAATTTTTTTAAAAACCGCCTTACATTCATTCCTCTCAAAATAAGGTTTATTTTCATAACATTTTCCCGTTACAAAATAAGTATGGCCCTCGTATAAATGGAAAGGTCGATGAACATTTCTGTTTTCTGGAAAAGACATAACAACTTTTATAACACATTTCGTCCTGCGAAGGACTCAATGTGTCATTCCTTTGGCGATATACCCAAAAACTTCTAACAAATCGCCCATTCAACGCTCTCAAATTACAAATCCACCACCCCCCCCTCCTCCGGCACAAAAGTCTCAATCCCCAATTGATCCCGCAAACGATGCGCCAGTTCAGTGGCCGCGTGCGGCTCGCCGTGAACGCAGTAAATTTTCTTTGGCAGTTTCTCCGCGCCGCCCACCCAATCAATCAGTTTTTTCTGATCGCCGTGGGCGGATAATGCTCCAATCGCTTTCACCGCGCACTTTACTTTAATTTTTTCGCCAAAAATTTCTACTTGTTTGGCTCCCTCATACAACCGGCGTCCCAAAGTTCCTTCAGCCTGATAACCGACAATAATCAAAATGGAATTAGGATCAGACAAATAACGGATAGCATGATGTAAAATTCGGCCGCCATTCATCATTCCCGCCCCAGCCACCACCATTTTTGGTCCGCGCGCGTTATTGATCGCCTTTGATTCTTCTCTCGTGGCAGTCATTTTGAGATTAGGAAAATCAAAAAAATCGTCCCCGATCTCGCGCAACTTGCTTGCCGCCAGATCATAATACTCTGGATATTTTTTATAAACCTCGGTAGCTTGGATAGCCAGCGGGCTGTCTACAAAAATAGGAATGTTCGGCAAAATCTTGTCATGCTCGCTAAGCAAATTCAATTCATACAGCAATTCCTGCGTTCGTTCCAAAGAAAAAGCCGGCAGCATTATTGTTCCCCCGCGTTTTATTCCTTCTCTAATCAAATTTAAAATAATATTGCGCCGCGTATCCACATCTTCGTGTATTCGGTCGCCATAGGTTGATTCGCAGAGTAAAAGGTCAACATCACCCAAAGCTTCGGTATCTTTTAAAATCGGCACATTTTCATTGCCGATATCGCCTGAAAAAACAATCTTTTTGCCTTCAGCGCTGATTTCTATAAAAGCCGAACCAAAAATATGCCCTGCATCCTTCCCAATCGCTTTTACTCCCCCGCCCAGATCAATTTCTACGTGATAATCAACTCCATGGCACTGTGACACGGCATTGGCCATATCGCTTTTATCAAATAAAATCGGCGCGTTGAATTTGCGATTATCATACTCCATGATGGAATGAGCGTCTTCCCAGATCAAGCGCGCCAGATCCACAGTTGCTTTGGTCATAAAAATCGGACCGCTAAAACCATCTTTTACCAATTTGGGTATCCGGCCCACATGATCCAAATGCGCATGCGTTACCAGCAATACGTCAATACTTTTTGGATCAAACGGAAAATCATCATGATTTTTGCCCTCATTAAAATTTGAACCCTGAAACATGCCGCAGTCAATAAGAATATTTTTGCTTTTTGTTTTGAGTAAATGGCACGAACCTGTCACTTCTCGATTGGCGCCGCAGAATTGAAGCTGCATAATAAAATTTGGATTATTTGATTATTGGATTAATAGATGAAATAAAGATTAAAGAATAAAAATTGAAGATTAAAGACTAAAGACTGCTTGCCACCAATCTTCAGTCTTCAGTCTTTAGTCTTCAGTCTTTAATCTTCAGTCTTTAATCTTCAGTCTTCAATCTTCAGTCTTCAATCTTCAGTCTTCAATCTTCAGTCTTCAATCTTACACAGTATACCACCCGCAACCCAACTATACAAAACCAATTAATTTTGTTATAATAAACTAAACGGTATTATCGCGCCTTTTTTAGAGCTTAGACTTTATGCGTAAAGATATTGACAATGTTGAAATCAAAGAACCGCCTTTAGAAGAGTTAAAAAAAAAACATTCCTGTTTCCAAAGGAGCTGCGCCAACGGATGCGGATGTGTAATTATTCTGATCGTCACATTTTTAATTATTTTAAAATTTGCGGCCGCGCCGAGGCCGAAAGAGTTGAAAAACGTACCTGAGCATTTCCCCCAATCAATTCCAATCTATGACGAAGACAGCATTGAACGGATTACATTTTTATCTGGAGCAAAAAAAAGCCGCGCATTTGAAATTGCGGCTTATCTGCCAAAAATAATTCTAATTCCAATTTACCTTGGCATGGATGATTATGCCCCGGAAGAAATACGCGCGACTTTTCAAGAAATCAATGGAGAGAAAGGGTGGAAAAAATTCTTGCGGCTATTGCAAGAACCGATCACAAAACAAAAAGATACAATTGAAATTGAATGGAATAATCTATCAGCTGAACCGTCCTTTGTGCAAAAATTCTACACGACAGAATTGGGGCGAGGGATGTTTAATCTTGAAACAACAACAGAAACAGAAACTACGATACAGCTTATATTCGACAAAGATGGCATCAACGGAGCTCTGTATATAAATGACAACAAGCAAAAAAGCGGGACAGATTATGCTGTACTCACAATCAACATGCCGTCAAAATAATTTATATCTTAACCGTTTCCCTATGGCAATCAAAGAACTAAAACATCAAAATCTCACCTGGATAAATATTGACCAAGTCGATGAAGAAGCAATATTTTTTCTAAAAAAAAATTATCACTTCCACCAGCTGGATCTGGAGGACTTGCAGAATGAAAATCATACGCCTAAAATTGACAATTACAAAAACTATTTGTTTATCATTCTTCAATTCCCCCACTGGCAGGCGGATACCAGCACTATTATCCCCTATGAACTTGACGCGTTTATGGGAGATGGATACTTGATAACCATCCAACACAGCAAATCAAAAGAAATGAAAAATTTTTTCTATCGTTGCCTAAAGAAAAAAAGCATAAAAAAAGATTGGATGAGCGGCAACTCGGGTTATCTATTTTACCGATTACTAGAAGCTCTGTTCAAAAACAGCCAGCCAATATTAAATAACATTGGCAGATTGCTGTCTCAGACAGAGGAAGAAATTTTTGCCGGCGAACTTGATCTAAAAATCGTCAGACGGCTGGGAATTTCGCGTCGAAATATACTTCACTTTAGACGGATAATGGAGCCACAGAGATATTTGGCGGCGACGCTGTCTCATACTCGCCGATCATTTTTGGACGAATCGTTAAGTATTTATTTTGATGACATTACCGATTATTTGAATAAACTGTGGGCAATCATTGGCACTTACAAAGACACAGTTGAAGGACTCCATGTCACCGTAGAATCGCTGATCAACCAGCGCACCAATAAAGTAATTAGCGCCCTCACAGTAATTTCCGTCTCGCTCCTGCCGCTAACTTTGCTTTCTGGCATTTATGGTATGAATGTAATTAATCTGCCGTTTGCAGAAAACCCAAAATGGGTGCTATTAATGTTCTTGGCGCTGTTCGGCATTATTTTGTTTGTCATCTACCTGATGAACAAAAAGAAATGGATTTAAACTTCATTGCGCTAGCTAAATGATCAAGAAAATATTTTCCTCCCAAAATAATACTATCACCGGCGCCGCTCTTGTGTTGGGAACAGCGTCTTTTGCCAGTCGGCTCATTGGGCTATTCCGAGATAGAATTTTTGCCAATCAATTTGGGGCTGGCGACGCGCTTGACGCGTATTTCGCCGCATTTCGCGTGCCGGATTTAATTTATAATTTAGTAATTGTTGGAGCGCTTTCAGCCGGATTTATTCCCATATTCATGAAACTATTGGCAAAAGAAAAAAATGGAGCATGGCGCCTTACAAACAACGTAATTAATATCCTCGGATTGTCGCTAATTATTTTTTGCGCAATTCTATTTATTTTTACCCCTCAATTAATGCCATATATCGTCCCCGGCTTTGCCGGGGAAAAATTGCGAACAACAATTGTACTCACCCGCATTATGTTTTTAAGCCCTGTCTTGCTTGGTCTTTCCAGTATTGTAAGCGGCGTATTGCAATCAATGAAATCGTTTTTGATCTATGCTCTTACTCCGATTATGTACAATCTTGGAATTATAATCGGAGCAATTTTTTTTGTGCCGCTATTCGGACTAAATGGGCTTGCCTACGGAGTAATACTTGGAGCATTTCTGCATCTCGCCATTCAGCTCCCGGCATTATTTCAACATGGTTTTCGCTATCAGCCCATGTTTCAGGTGAAAGATCCAAATGTAATTGAGATCGGCAGATTAATGATTCCTCGCACCATGGGGCTGGCGGCCGCGCAGTTTAATTTTTTGATTATTACTATTTTGGCATCAACTCTTGCCGGCGGAAGTCTCGCTATTTTTAATCTTGCCAATAATCTGCAATATTTTCCAGTCGGAATAATCGGTTTTTCTTTTGCCATAGCTGCCTTTCCCACTCTTTCAAAATTAATTGCTGAAAACAAACAGGAAGAAATGATTTCCCATCTTTCAAAAGTGGTGCGGCAAATTTTATTTTTTATTATCCCTATAACGATCATCATGCTGCTTCTGCGCTCACAAATTGTAAGAGTGGTGTTTGGTTCTGGCAGATTCGATTGGAATGATACTATTCAAACCGGCAATGCGGTCGCTTTCTTTTGTCTGTCATTATTCGCCCAATGCCTGATACCTCTGCTCACGCGGTCATTTTTTGCTTTGCAGGACACATGGACGCCGTTCAAAATCGCTTTTGTAAGCGCGCTTATTAATATTATTTTAAGTTTAACGTTAAAAGATGTTTATGGCGTAGTAGGCTTGGCGCTTGCTTTCTCTATCGCCATGGTTATCCAGCTGGCGCTATTGTGGATTACTTTGCGCCAAAAAACAAAGACACTCAATGAACTTTCTATCTTGCATACATTATTCAAAATATCAATTGCCGCTATTGCTATGGCGTTGGTAATCCAATTTCTCAAAACTCCGCTTGCCGGGATAGTGGATATGACCAGATTTTGGGGGATCTTGACCCAGGGATTTACGGCTGGTCTGGTTGGATTACTGGTCTATGCCGGGATATGTCTTGGCCTAAAAGTTGAAGAAGTGTTTGAGTTGAAAGAAAGTATAAAGAAAAAATGGCTGAAATTAACAGACATACAAGGAGAAATCAATGAGGCCAATGATGTATAGAACTCACATTCCAAAATCGGACTGAAAAGCCAGACACAACCGATAATCATTTCTGCCGCGAGGACTGTTTGAGTGAGAATACACGAGTTCCGCAGCAAAGAAATGATCAGCGGTTGTGCGGCCAGTCCGATTTTGGAATGTGGGTTCTATATAAATCATGAAGTAAAAATCTCTTGTAATAAAATAATAATAATGTTATTATACTCAATTGCTATTTAAATTCCGTATAATACCCCGTAGCTTAACGTTAAATTATAGCTAAAACTTAACAAAATAATTAGAATTTAATTTTTGCAAAATCGGAATTAATAAGGCGAAGGGGTATATGAGTCCATATTTTGCTTAATAGAGGGCTTTTTCTTATGTCAAATATCAGAAATTTCTGCATTATCGCGCACATTGATCATGGAAAATCAACTTTGGCTGATCGTTTTTTGGAATTAACAGGAACAGTTGAAAAAAGAAAAATGCACGCGCAGCTGCTGGACACTATGGAACTGGAGCAAGAGCGGGGCATCACCATCAAACTTCAGTCGGTGAGAATGCTCTATCAAGATTACACCCTCAATCTCATTGATACCCCCGGCCACGTGGATTTTACCTATGAAGTTTCTCGCAGCCTGGCGGCGGTAGAAGGCGCCATTCTCTTGGTTGATGCTTCTCAAGGTGTACAAGCGCAAACTATCGCTAATTTATATTTGGCAATTGAACAAAATCTAACTATTATTCCGGTGTTAAATAAGATAGACCTGCCCAACGCGGATGTGAAAAAAACCAGCGCAGAAATCATCCACCTCTTGGGTTGCGCCAAAGAGGAAATCCTTACTTGTTCGGCAAAAACTGGAGAAAATATTGATCAAATCTTGCAAGCGGTAATTGAGAGAGTGCCGGCTCCGAAAGATTCTGCCAGCTTGCCAACCCGGGCATTAATTTTTGATTCTTTCTACGACGATTACCAAGGCGTGATTGCGGCTGTGAGAATAGTGGATGGGAGTTTGAGTAAAAACGATAAAATCAAATTTATGGGTACCGGAGAGATAGCCGAGGCATTAGAAGTTGGCCGTTTCACTCCCGACAGAATGAATCAGGAAAAAATAGCCAACGGCCAAATCGGCTACGTAGTTACCGGATTAAAAGAACTGGGGCAGGTGCGTGTTGGCGATACAATTACTGCCAAAGAAAAACCGGCTGAAAAGCCTCTTCCCGGCTACAAAGAAGTAAAATCAATGGTCTTTGCCGGCATCTTTCCGAAAGAAGGTAATGATTACAGCGCTCTGCGCGAAGCCGTGGACAGATTAAAATTATCTGATTCCGCTTTATTTTATGAGCCGGAGAGTTCTCAAGCTTTGGGCTTTGGCTTTCGCTGCGGTTTTTTGGGAATGTTGCATCTGGAAATATTTCAAGAAAGGCTGAAGCGTGAATTCGGATTGCATATCATCGCCACTGTCCCGAGCGTCGCTTATCATGTCTTTAAAACTAACGGGGAAAAGCTGGTGTCCAAGAGCCCGCAAGACCTGCCGGATACGCCTGAAATTAAACAGATTGAGGAACCGTGGATGAGCGTGGACATTATTACTCCGGAAGAATATATCGGCAACATTATGAGCTTGGTTTCAGAAAGAAAAGGACAGTATACCAATACAGAATATTTAAGCTCCGGAACAGGAAAACGCGCCGTGCTTCATTATGAAATGCCGCTCGCTTCGCTTATTACCGATTTTTATGATAAACTAAAGACGGTCACCAGCGGTTATGGATCGCTTAATTATGATTTCAAAGATTACCGCGAAGCTGATGTGGTAAAACTGGATATTTTGATTGCCGAAGATGTGGTGGAAGCTCTAGCGACATTGGTTTGGCGCGATGACGCGTTCAGAATAGGCAAAAAAATCGTTAATTCACTGAAAGACACCTTGCCCAAACAACAATTTGTAATCAAAATCCAGGCCGCTGTCGGCGGAAAAATTATCGCCGCCGAAAGACTCTCTGCCCTTAGAAAAGATGTTACCGCCAAGCTCTACGGCGGTGATGTGACTCGCAAACGCAAACTGTTGGAAAAACAAAAAAAAGGCAAAAAAAAGATGCTGGCGATGGGAAAGGGAAGGGTGGAGATTCCGACGGAAGCATACCTTGCGGTACTTAAAAGATAAAACGATAATTTCTAATTCACCTAATTCACCTAATTTCTAATAAAATTCCAAATTACCAATGTCCAATTGTCTGGTTACTTGGTGTATTGGGAATTGAATATTTTATTAGGTGAATTAGAAATTAGGTGAATTAGGTGAATTAATAAATATGCATCCAAAAAAAATTAAGAAAATACTAAAAATCATCCTCGTCCTTATTGGCATTATCGGCATGATATTTTTTACCATTCTACCTATATTTACGGCGTTTTAAAAATTATGAAACTTTCGCACCATCGCCTCCACCCCCGCCACATCTACCAGCTGGAAATTATTTTTTTATTTGCAGCCGGCATCTTCCTCATGTTTCCATACTACCTATTGGTGGAAGAATACCGCTTGGACATGACTGTTTGGCAATGGTATTATATCATTCCTTGGATGATTTTTTATACACTCTACGGCTTGAAACAGCGGGCAAAAATTCCCGCAGACGAACGTATCAGTCCGCTAAAACGGCCAATAGGCCATTGGATGCTGCTGGGAATAACAATCATTATGATCCATCTACAGCCAATTAATTTGGAGCGAATTTATGGAATTGACGCGGCCTTTGCTATTCTCTCTTTGTTTCTGGCTGATTCGTATTGGGATTTTAAAAAACTTAAATTATTTTATAAATAAATCTTCCACCATCATGGTAATCATGGAAATCTGTGCGTTATCTAATTTTCGTTAGATAGAATGCAGATTGCCAAAATTGCCAAAACTAACAATGATAAATATTATGCAAAAAAACTGGCAGATTCTCCCCGAAGCGCCCCGATCATTTTATGACGAACATCCCGAACTGCCCAAAGTGGTAGCCAATTTATTATTTCACCGCGGTATCACCAACGCGGAAAAAATTGATGAATTTCTTAACCCTGACTACACCCAAGATATCCATGATCCGTTTTTGTTTCGGGACATGGAGAAGGCAGTAACGAGAATTTTTGAAGCCATTGATAAGCAGGAAAAAATAATCGTCCATGGCGACTATGACGCGGATGGCGTCTGCGCTTCGGCTATTTTGATTTCTACCCTAAGAGCCCTGGGCGCGGAGCAAACCGAGGTCTTCCTCCCCCACCGCGAAATAGACGGCTACGGCCTGAACAAAAATACTGTTCAACTATTTTCAGATCAAAAAATTGATTTGATAATCACCTGCGACTGCGGGGTTAGTAATCTGGAAGAGATGAAAATGGCGCGAGAAAAGGGAATGGACGTGATCATTACTGACCATCACAGCGCGCCGGAAATAATGCCCGAGGCCTACGCAATTATTCATCCGCCTGCTCCAGGAGAAACTTATCCTGACAAAGGATTGAGCGGAGCCGGGGTGGCGTTTAAGCTAGTTCAGGCGTTGTTAAAAAAACATGATGAATCAGGAAAACAATTGCAAAATAATGAAACACACGAAGGATTTGAAAAATGGCTGTTGGGACTGGTAGCGATTGCCACTGTGGCTGATATGGTGCCGCTTTTGGGTGAATCACGGACGCTGACTAAATACGGACTAATTGTTCTGAACAAAACGAAAAGCATCGGCCTGCAAAAACTTTTGCTTGAAGCTCGCTTGCTTGATGAAGGCGGCGCTAAAAAACGCAATTTTGACACGCACACGATTGGTTTTCAAATTGCGCCGAGAATTAACGCCGCCGGCCGGATGAATCACGCCAATGTGGCATACAACCTCCTCATGACCCAAGACCCGATTGAAGCGGCTGACCTGGCGTTTGAATTGAATGAAAATAATTCCGAACGGCAAAAAACAACCGAGGGCTTGGTAAAAAAAGCAATAGAGCAAATTGAACCTGATCAAAAAGATAATCCCATACTATTTATTCTTGGCAACGAATGGTCCACTGGCATTATCGGACTGATTGCCGGCAAAATAAAAGAGAAATACTACAAACCAACCATTGTAATGGCCAAAAATGAGGAGGAGATCACCGGCTCTGGCCGAAGTATTGAGGGCTTTAGCATTATTGAAGCTCTGCAATCTAATCCTGAATACTTTGCCAAATTTGGCGGCCATCCAATGGCCTGTGGTTTTACACTCAAAAACGAAACAGCGCTTGAGCCATTTAAACAGGCCATGATATCGCAGTTTAAAGAGCAGTTTGGCGATACACCGCCCCAACCCGCGATCTTAATTGACGCGGAGGTTGATCTGGATCAGGTGAACTGGGAATTGTACGATATCTTGAATAAATTTGAACCCTTTGGCCAAAATAATGAAAAGCCCAAATATTTGGCGCGCGGACTGACAGTGGCGTCATTCAACCCGGTCGGCAAAGACAAACGGCACCTGACTATTATGGTCTCTCATGATTCCAGTAAAATAAGAAAGACAATCGGCTGGAATTTATGCTCGGAAAATGGCGAGACCAACTGGTGTCAAACATTAAAAAAAGGCGACAAAATTGATTTGGTGTTTGAAATTAGCGTCAATGAATGGAATGGCAACCGGGAGCTGCAACTGACTATCATTGATCTTAAAAAATCCGCGTAAATCCGTTCAATCTGTTCAATCCGCGTATCTATCTAACGAAGGCTAGATAGAAACACGAATTTAACGAATTAAACAAATCAGAACGAATATGACAAAAAAACTCATGATTTTTACTGATGGCGGCGCGCGCGGTAATCCAGGCCCAGCTGCCACTGGAGTGATAATCAAAGACGAAAAAGGCCAAACCCTCGCCTCCTACGGCGAGTATCTTGGCAAACAAACGAATAACTTTGCCGAATACTCCGCTATTATTTCCGGATTAAAAAAAGCCCGTGAGCTTGGCGCGGACGAAGTGGAATGTATTGTTGACAGCAAGCTGGTCTGCGAACAGCTAAACGGCAACTGGAAAGTAAAAGAGCCGACCATTCAAAAACTTTTTGTGCAGGCGTGGAACGAGATGCAAAAGTTTAAAAAGGTGCGCATTAAGCATATCTTACGAGAAGGAAATAAAGAAGCGGACGCGGAGGTGAATCGGATTTTGGATAATGTTCAATGACCAATGAACAATGAACAACCTTGACATGGAGTTTAGCAAAAGATATAATGACTCTCCTAACTCACCTAAACCCAGCTCCTATGTCATCAATAATTCAATGCGACAAATGCAAAAAACGCCCTTCCAAGACACCAGACGGTTGGTCCCATCTTTCACTTCACATTAAAGGAAAGCACGAATTCAAAGAGCTTGGTTCATTGGCTTGGGAAGAATGGGATTTGTGCGAAAAGTGCGGCACTGGTCTTATCAAATTAATACTAAAGGCAGTAAAAAAATAAATTCTGAAATCAAAAATAATAAAGCCCTCGCGGGCTTTTTTCGTATTTAACATATTCGTATATTCGTACCATTCGTAATTCGTATGTTTATTCAATCCACCCTCTCCTCGTCCTAAACCGATAAGCGAACGCAAACAGCAAAGGAATAAAAAACCAAACAACTAACGCCCAGAAATTCATAAACAGCAGATGGCTGATCGGCCCTAGCAGATCTTTGATTGAAGCCGGTGAAAAATAAAGGATGGAAGTAAAAAATAAACCAATGATTCCCACCCGATAAACAAAAGAAGTGGCAAAGTCAGATGGCCGAACGCGGGCGGAAAAATCCCTGATATTGCTGTGGCTTAACAAAAAATGCAATATCAACACCAGCCCGGCAAACGCGCCTGCCCGAAGCAGTGGATGCGTCCCTAGCCAAATATGGACAGTCGGAAAAAACATGGGCACAATAATTACCAAAGCGAAGCTGGTGTAAACTGAAATAATATCAACAAGCAAGCGGGATTTTTTGACGAAGATCAGATGTAAAACTAGTACTGCTAAAAACAAAAACAGTACAAACCAATCAATCGTAGGAAATAAAGATATAAAATCCATACAAAATAGAACACGGATCTAACGAATTAAACGGATTTTAACGAATTCGTTCTGATTCGTTAAATTCGTTCAATTCGTGTTCTATTAAAAGAGTTATGCACAACAATTATAGCTCTTTTGCTAAATCTTGTAAAAGACCCCTCGCCTTTCTCCCTATTCTTTTCGGCACCTCAACAATCACTTTCACATACTGATCCCCTCTGCCACCGCCTTGCAAATGCGGAATGCCCCTGCCTTTCAACCTGATTTGCTGATTCGGCTGGGTGCCTTCAGGAATCACCAATTTCTTGCGGCCGTCAACCGTGTCAATCTCCACTTCGGCTCCCAAGGCCGCCTGCGGATAAGAAATTTTTACCTCGGTGAAAATATCGTTTCCATCGCGCGCAAATCGTTTATCCGGCCGGACATGAATAACCACGTACAAATCACCGGCCGATCCCCCGCCGCCGTTGTGTTCGCCTTTGCCTTGCAAACGAATAGACTGTCCATTGTCAATACCGGCTGGAATTTTTATTTTAAAATTAGACTCGCTTCTTACTGCGCCATCGCCTCCGCAGTGCTT
>Ga0265292_1001993_pt1 | contig 15535 bp, 8 predicted proteins | sample Munlanlewell296A_FD_189080 | JGI IMG/M metagenome (GOLD analysis project Ga0265292, IMG submission 189080) | Leachate microbial communities from a municipal landfill in Southern Ontario, Canada - Leachate well 296A | ecosystem: Engineered > Solid waste > Landfill > Unclassified | place: Canada... | reverse complement strand
CCAATGGTTGGCCGCTGATTATTTCTGCAATGAATTCTGCTTTATTCTGAACTTTTCCGCTTGAATGCCCATAAACCAATTCATCAGCTGTAATAATTCCAAGCTGATCTTTATCAGCATCAACTATTCCTTTTCTAAATATGTCAACTGCAGCAGCAACATCTTTTTCCTGGTTTGGTTGGCGGCAATTAACAGAAATGGATAATACAAAGAGAAAAATAAATAAATAATATAAATTTCTCATGATAATAATATTTAATTGTTTTTCATTTCAATTTTCCGTGCAACTTCGAGGTATTCATTTCCTTCTTTGGGAGGTTTACTCCGCCACCAGCTGGCGAGAGCTGAACCGGTCACATTCATTAACGGTCCAAAGATAGCGGGTGCGAGTCCTACAGTAGCTACTTTCCCCATTTGAAGAGCTAAGCCCGATGCTAATCCACCGTTTTGCATACCAACTTCAAACGCTACGGTTCGACGGTCTTTTTCAGGCATTCCAAATAGCCATGATACACCGTATCCCAGAGAATAACCGGTAAGATTGTGTAACAAGCTTGTCAGCAAAAGCAAGGTGCCGACCTTCAGAAGACTATCGCGACCCGCAGCAGTAATTATCGTAATGATTAAGGCAATTCCGACCATAGATACCAGTGACAGGATTTTTCCCATTAACTGTTTGTCTCCTTTAAGAAAGTGACGAAGGGCCATAGCTCCTAAAATAGGCAGGATATAAAACCAGCACAACGATTTGGTTAAAGCTATCAAAAATCCTGCAAAATCAGATTGTTTAGCTTTCAGGTAAACCAAATTGGTAAGCAAAATGATAATGAAAAAAATGGTTAACTGCACAACTTTTGACCGAAGTTTTTCTTTTCCCACATTGAATAGATTGAAAATAAAACCTGCTACAATCGGAAGAATAATCATATTTAAAATATCCAGCATCATGCTCCAGAAATTAACCTCAATATACTGTCCACCAAGCAATTTCATAAGTAAAGGTGTGATAAATGGTGAAAGGAGCGTTGAGATAGCCCCGATAGTAACTGCTAAAGCCAGGTTTGCATGAGCAATGTATGACATCACGTTAGAGGCTAATCCGCTTGGAACACATCCGATCAAAATAATCCCTGCAGCTATTTCTGGCGGGAAATTAAATATATGAGAAATGGCCAAAGCAACCAGAGGCATGATGAGATAATGAGCCCCAACCCCAATAATTACCCCTTTAGGCATTTTTATCACCCCGGTAAAATCGTTCAAACTCATTTGTGATCCCATGCCAAACATAATAATCTGTAAAAGCGGTACGATCAGTGTTTTAAACTGAAAATCGCCCACTGAAGTAAAGTATTGAGGATAAAACATTGAAGCGGTTACTGCGGTAAATATCCAGATAGTATAGGAGAACCCTTTAACTGCCTGGAACCCTCTTACTGCAATAGCCAGTGAAATGAAGAATACAATAAGTAAAGGTCCGGCCTTAGCTGCATTCCTGGTTAAGACCATACCCAGAAAGATTATTAAAAGTATTATAGCAAAACCCAGTGCTATCTTGTAAGCATTAATCCTTTTCATAACCGTTCTTATCTATTTTTCCGGTGCTGCTGCTTTAGCTGCTGCTTCTGCTGCTTTGCGCGCATCGATATAATCAAATAATTCCTTTTTAGGCATAGGCAAATTGGGATACTTATTTAGCCAATCCATAAAAGCTTTATCGAATTCTTCCGGCGTTACATTATTAAACTTCTCGTTATTGTATTCAAATTTTTTGGTTTTGATGCAAAAAAAATTAAATTGGTCACTTAACGCAGTATATTCACTCGAAATTACTAAATCTTCCACAAGATAAGCCGGAATAAAAGTCACTCCATATTTTTTGGCCAAAACTACATCTCCAGGTAATACTGTGACACGACCTATACGAATAGGCGCATTAACAGTAGCAAGCATCATTTGACTAATGGCAGAAGGGTCTGATCCTCTGATCCAGCCATTAAAACCTTTGATTTCGCTAAGGCCTTCAACATCTCTGACAGATCCGTTAAATATAATTCCTCTTTTAGAATGATTGTAGATTGCATTTCCCAGATTATCTCCGATCAGGGTACCATTTTCCATTTTACCATAGCTATCCGCCACATAAACATCTCCCTCAGTTAAAGCATTAATAGGGGCATAATTCGTTACCGGAACGGTCATGCTTTCTTTTTTGCCCCCGGCTTGTACATAGTTATCAAAATCAGGTCTGAGTGGCATGAACTGTGCAGTAACAACACGTCCCGTCATAGCCTCATCAGGATGGATAATTTGCCAACCATTTACGAATGTACCAGCAAAATTTTCGAATTGATTCTGAAATCCTTTAGTACCCAAATACCCCCAGGCCTCCTCCATAGATACCTGTTTTAATCTTTCCAGGAGGGCATCAGATACTTTAGGTCTTCCGTCAGGTGTACGCTCACCTTTCCATTCAGGAGTTAATGCTTTAATGCTCTCAGGTGGCCAGGTTACACTTTGTGAATTGGCAAGAAAACCACTTAAAACAAAAACTAAAATTAAGATTGCCTTTTTTTTCATGTTGTTAAAGATTTTTTTATTAATATTTAATAAATTTCAAGGATTGTATTTCAATTTTAGCACAGTCAATCCTGGTTAACTCCAGAGTCTGTCGTGGGAACGTGGCTGATCCCACTCAGGGGTTGGTTCAAAATAGCCCTTTCTATCGCGGCTCAGATGTTTTTTCCCCTCTTCCTCGTTCAGTTCAATTCCTAATCCCGGTGCATCGAGAGGAACATTAGCAAACCCTTTGGTGATCATAGGCTGCGATCCCACCATTTTTACAAGGTTTCCCCACCATGGAACGTCAACGGAGTGATGTTCCAATGCAAGAAAGTTTTGAGTAGCAGCTGCGCAATGTACGTTTGCCATGAAACAAACAGGAGAACCAGCCATGTGCATTGCCATAGCAATACCGTTCTCTTCAGCATAATCGCCGATTCTTTTTGTTTCTAAAAGTCCGCCGGAAGTACCCAGGTCAGGATGGATAATATCAACAGCACGAGCATCTATCAAAGGCTTAAACCCTCCTTTAAGCATATAAATATCTTCACCGGTACAGGTAGGTGTTTCAAGTGCGTCAGATAATGTTTTACACTGGTCTGTGTAGAACCACGGAACCATATCTTCCAACCATGCGAGCCTGTATTTTTCCATGGCTCTGCCAAAGCGGATAGCGTTGTTAACATCAAAATGGCCGAAGTGATCAGCACAAAGAGGTATTTCATAACCAACGGCATTTCGTACATCTTCAACATATTCAGCCAGTCCGGCCAACCCTTTGTCTGTAATCTGAACCTGGGTAAAAGGATGTAAGGTATTTCCATAACTCATATATCCTCTCAGGTCATACTGACCGGATGCCCCATCCCAGTATTTATTATTAACAAGTGAATCAGGCTGATTGGCAACAACATGAATCCCAAGGTCCATTTTAAGCCAGGTAAAGCCCTGTTCTTCAACCCTTTTCTTCATAGTTAATGCAAAAGCCTGAGGATCATCAACGCCAGGAGTATCGGCATATAACCGTATTTTATCGCGATATCTGCCGCCAAGCAATTGCCAGGCAGGAACATCATAAGCTTTGCCGCACAAATCCCAAAGAGCCATTTCAACAGCACATACACCGCCGCCCTGACGTCCATGGTAACCATATTGCCTTATTATTTTAAATAACATCTCCACATTACATGGATTTAAACCCAGTATCCGGCTTTTAAGGAAGAGTGCATAACGCTCATCAGCACCATCTCTTACTTCCCCCAGACCATAAATGCCCTGGTTGGTATCAATACGAATAATTGCCCGGTCAGCTATAATGGCAACACGCATGTCGGTAATTTTCAGTTCAGACGGACTGGACGAGCGTTTCACGTTTGAGGTGGTTTTGGCTATTGTATCTTCTATCGACAATCTCATCATCCCTCCTAAAGCTATACCTCCAATAGCAGCTTTCTTAAGGAAACTCCGGCGATTATCGCTTGTAGAAGGATTAGCAATTTCTACCCGAATGGCTTCTGCTTCTGCTCTTTCCTGCTGTCTGTTTTTATCAGCAATTTGCTTTAAAATATTTTTCATGATTTAATAAGTTTATAGAATGAATAAAATGATTTGTGTTTTAAACCTCGTTAGTAATTCCGTTCCTTCAGATAAGTATCTAATTTTTCTGTCATAGTTTATTAAAGGTTAGTTAATAATTATTTTGGGTTATTTTTTTGTTGGTAACATATAAACTCTCCGTTACTGTAACAGATGACACCATTATCGGTACCCAGCCAGACAAGTCCGTTTCTGTCAACCGTAATACACAGAATATCATTACTGTTCAGTCCTTCGTTCCTAGTGAAAGAGATCCACACAGAACCATCAAAAACAGATACTCCGCCTTTTGTTCCAAACCAGAGCTTCCCCTTCCTGTCAACTGCAATAGACTGAACGAAGTTATCAACGAGTCCGTTATCGGTGGTAAAAACAGTCCAGTTTTCCAGGGTTTTATATCCGGTATGTCTGGTAACTCCCATATCTGTACCAAACCATTGGGTCCCATCCGGAGTAATACAAATACTGTAGACTTTATCCGAAGGCATCTGTATCGGTCCCCATTGAGCATATTCAGAAGCTCCTGAAATAGCATCCACTTTATTTCTGAATACTCTCGCAACACCTGCACCCTCAGTTCCAACATAAAGAGAATCACCGTCAGGACTAGTGGCCATAGCAGTTATTGGAAAATCCCTGAACATGCTTTCAGGATATTTTCTCTGATATGAATAGGTAAGCCATTTTTTATTGCGGAATGCAGAAATGCCCTTGTCCGTGCCAAACCACCGCAGGGGACTTTTACCAATGACCACAGAAAGAACATTATCGCTAAGGATTGTGGTGTTTTCCGTATGGTAAGTCGTTGCGCCTGTTCTGGCATCTACAGGGAGAGCGGCTACTGTTGCTCCCTGGGGTGTGGCAATCCATATTTCCGGTCCGTAAGAGGAGAAATCGTATGCGAATTCTTTCAGATTCTCGGTTGGAACTTTTCTGTTTTTATTATGTAAATTCCATTTCTTCCCATCGAAACTAACAATTCCAACCTCAGTCAAAAACCATTTTGTATTATCATCATCCACGAGAGCTGAATAAAAAGTCTTTGCCTGGAATCCTTCATCAAAGGAACGATTAACTACAGAAATATTTTTAACTCCTTTAGTATCAGTGCTTCCTGCTTTCTCCGATGAAGAAGAGGTTGTCTTTGTTTCTGATGTTGCGATTATTTTCACGGGACCTTGGGAAACACCCTGTGATTCTTGCTGACCACTTGTTTTAGAAGATACTCCGGATCCTTCGGTTTTCACCAATGTGTCAGGGATAGAAATAAAATCGATCCCATAAGAATGGCCAAGATTACGTGAATACTGCTTTTTACCCGGATCATTCCAATGCTCATGAACACCCAGGCTCGATAATGGTCTTCCGCTGTTATCCGGATCGTAAGAGATCCCCTTCGGCCAGTTTGATGGATCAGCAGCCTGGTGAAGGTAGTCATCGACACCATTCACATTCGGAATTGCTTCATATGCATTATTGGAAGGATTATGTTTGGTAATGCCGTTCCACTCGGTCCGGAGAAAATCATAACAAACTGATTCAAGTGCAACCTGATCCTGTGATAAAAAGATCGAATTGCTCCAGTCGTTTTTGAACGGAGCCATGTAATATTTGACAGGTCCTTTTGTTTCATTAGCCCCACCTCCATATAAACCGTCAACAATATAGAGCAGGGTGTTTTGTCCGAGGTAACGACTACCCATAAGATCCACCATTACGCGATACTTATGGTATCCGGCATTGGTAGGGTTGCCCAATGTTACCGGCGATACTAGAGAATAATGCAGATGTGAAGCTGATGATCTGGCATGAGAACCGAAATGATTTTTCGCAGTCAGGGAAATCCCGGCACGACCATGAGGTTTGAAATTAGCCACATTGATCATGTAATCGGCATTTTCAATAATATCATACAGTCTGTCATTTTGAGTTTTATCTGAATAAAATATAAGATCGTTTGAGGTGGGAGTGATGAGTGATCTGCCATGACTTGTTGATGATTTATCGACATACACCACATCAGGAAATTCAGTAACCCATGCTTCATAATTGTGTCCGAAAATATGACTTATCGGATCACCAATTGAAATGTTTTTCTGATCAATTCCCACCACATTAACCAGTTCCCTTAGTATCTCAAGAACTATGTCAGGGTTTGTTTCACACGTGCCTGAATTGCCCTTTTTCGCCTCTTCTCCCGCTGTCAGACTTAATGGATAATAGTATCCGTTGTTCTTATCATCCTGTTGCAATATCCAGTTTGCTGTCCCCTGATTTATTTTTATAAAAATTTTCTCACCGGGGGTATACCCTTTGTTTGTTTTGCTTTTTTTATAATTGAAATAATGAAAAAGAGCATCCCACGACTCAGATAGATTGGTTTTGCCGCTCAGTTTTTTCACTGCATCAACAACCATTCTGTTTACCACACTCTGATTAGTATTTTCAGGTTTGAAAAGGTCGAAAGTGTTTATACAATCTGCATTTGTTGCCTTAGGGTCCCACGCCCATATAACCCGTCCCGGATTTATTCCCATTCCATTTCCCATTGGCTGGTTCGGCCCGTCGTCGGGACCTGACTTTATGGCTTTATCCTGGTACGATGTGGTGGTATTTAGAGAAGGAGTTATTGCCATTGTTACTATCACTCCAAAAACCAGTAAACCTGTTGACAGGTATCTTACATTAAATAGTTTTCGCTTTGCTTTTCCGGAAGCAACAGTAATCCCCCCAACTGCAAGAAGGTAAACTATCAAACCCGACATAAAAGGGGCTGCAACTTTCATGCAGGGATAACCTGCCCGGCTGGGTTTGGGAATTACCCTGATCAGAAACCAGATGGTTGAAATAGCACCTAAGATGAAAAACAATAACCGTGGCGGTATATGATGAATTCTCATCCAATCTCTAATTTCGGCTAATTTCCCTTTTAGCTTATAGATGTCAAACTTATTTCCGTTAATCATGGTTTTGGTCTGAAGTAGAAAAGCCGTTGAATAAACCAATCTCCGCCGTTTCATTTTAATATACTCCCTGTTTTTAAATCACAGATTAACAAATATATGTTTATTTTCTTTGAGTGCTTTTTCTTTCTCAAACAACACGACAGCTTTCGATTGCTTTGTTTAAACCAGCCTTGAACACACGTTTTCGACAAAGGCCACCTGAGAGAAAGGAATGCCGATCAAGCTGTGTTAATCCATTTCTATACCTGTGTAACAAATCTTCCAAATATTCAATAAAAGGGGCCGTCTATGCCGACCCCTTTTACATTTATGATTCTGTCAAGATATAGTATCTTAACGATAACCTTTTATCAGTATTAATGACAAACACTAATTAATATCCTGGAATACTGAATTTAAGTACCTCCCTAATTATAAATCTGTTTAGAAGATACGTCAATTCCCTTCCCCAAAGTTTGGAGAGTTCTTATCAAACCAGATTCGTTCCGAATTCAGTTTAAGCAAACTCCTATCGTTAGGTGTGAATCCCTGTTCCTGCATGGCAGCATTCCAATTCACATTATTGACTTCACCCGGATCAAGCAGCCAAAACCTTCTTGGTACTATTTCGCTAAGGGCCTCACGGGCTAGCAACTTGGAGGTAAACTTTGGGTATCCTGTACGGCGAACAAGTGTAAAGGCCTCGTTCCCTTGACGATAAAAGTTTAAAAGTTGCTGAATGTAAATCTTTTCCAGATTGTCATTTCCGTTCAGTATTACCTTTGGATTGGTAAGGTAGGTATCAATCAACGGGTCGATATTGTCTACGGATGTTGATCCGGCAACAACGGCAATATCATTCATCGTTTTCGCTGATGCACGCACACCTTTATTATACCAATCAGCAGCCGTTCCTTTGGTGTCAAATCCTGCACCATAGCCTTTCTGGATAAATTCTGCTACATGAAAACAAACCTCGGCATACGAAACCAGCACATCAACAAATTTACCGCTTCCACCTTCTACCGTAGGTGAAAAGAACCTGCGGTTGATTGTTGAAATTAGTAAATATCTGTTTCCTCCACCAGCATCAAAAGGATTGGAAAAATAGGTGCTTCTAGCAGGATTCGCTTGAAAATCCGCTGGTCCACCCTGGTACATGATCTTCGGATCACTAAGGTCGCACCATGCCGGTAATGTCTTACTGTATTTCGCTAAAGTATCTTGGAAACTTCCTACTAAACCGTTTTTGTCGAAATAGATCCCAAGACGAGGGTCCCCCGTGGATTTCATAAAATCGACAACCATTTCCACTGCATAACGTCGGCTTCGATAGTCAATCATGTAACCCGTACCCGAAAACGGTAAATAGTTGGTATTATTATAAGTCATCTGGTCGTCAGTTGAAACGAAAGGCCCTACTGCATCGGTCATTACCTCTTTGAAAATTTGAGCCGCAATGACCGGGTCAGGGTTCTGATACCTTGCAGCAATCCTTAATTTCAATGAATTGGCCAGCTTGATCCACTTCGTCCAATCTCCTTTATAAAAGATATCATTATTACCGAATGCTTCCTGATCGGTCAAATTCGATTGTAAGGTTTTAATGGCATCGCTCAATTCTTTTAACCAGGTATCATATAAGGTTTTCTGGCTGTCATATTTAGGACTGTAATTCCCAATGTCCCTTCCTTGATTTGCTTCTGTATAAGGAATAGAACCGTTCATGTCGGTAACTTTCAGACCCTGATATATCTGAACGATATAGGTGGTTGCATAAATTTTCTGGAACCTCTCTTTGTCAGCTTTATTGTTAATCAGCCTTCGAATTTCAAATAAATTTGGGAGGATACCTGAATAAAAAGTACCATAACGAGTGTTTACATTATTTGATAATTCGTAAGTTTCGGCTGTCAGCAACTGACTGAGTCGCAGCGTTTGTTCCATGTCTTCCCAAGGCCATTCTGTGGACCGGTAGCCTTGCAGTTTCTCCTGCGATGAAGTAAAAAGGAACTTTACATCGACATTGCTGACAATACTTGGATCCACGTTGATGTTTTCAAAATCCTTTGTACAGGAGTTTGCAAACAAGCTGGTCAAGGTTGCCAATATGAAATATAAAATATTCTTTTTCATTTGTAACTAATTTAAAAAATGTTAAAAACTTATCTTTATCGAACCGCCAATTGACCGGATCATAGGCAAGAAACCCGCTTCACCTACTGCGGAAGTCTGGTTGGAATTATAAGAAGCCGGGTTGTAATCAAATGGCAATGAGTTGTAAAGGTAAAACAGGTCCCTTCCGATAAGGCTGACCACAATCGTGCTCACCTTCATTTTGGAACTGATCTTCTTTGGAAAAGTATAAGACAATGCCAATTGGCGAAGGGAGACCCAGGTGCTTTCAAACACATAAAAATCAGCCACCCCGGTGGAATAAGAACCATAACGATAATAGAACTGCGGTGCATGGGTTGGTTCAACGAATCCTTGATCATAGGCCTCTTTAAAAGTCATTCCGCCAACTTTAGCCTGCGAACCGTCAGGCAATGTAACTTCCTGTCCTTCTGCAAAAACCCCATCTACAATCAATCCGTCATCATATGTGATCCCATCATATTTACTGGTCCAGGTAATCCCTCCGTGTTCAGCATCCCTGCCAAATAAGGTATTGGGCAGCATACCTGCATGTGTGCCGGCCCTGTAAGTTTCCAACACCATATCGCCTCCGATTTTGGCATCCAGCAACACATTTAGCGACCAGTTTTTATAAGTGAAATCATTTGACCAACCCATCCTGAACTTGGCATTGATATCCCCTATCTCTTTCCATACGTTACTTCTTTTTGGGAAAGCGGCACGGGCATCGTTCCTCCAGTTAAGTATTGGTAGTCCGTTCTTGGGGTCATTTGCATCTGCTTCATTCTCATACCTTTGAGCAGCGTACATTGACCTTATAACACCGTATGATTTCCCAACAATTGCCCAGGAGCTGGTTGCACCGGCTTCACCCCCAAGGTAATACTCTGACCGCCCTTCAGCGAGCGAAATAATCATATTCTTATTTTTGGATAAGACCAATCTGGAAAACCATTGAAATTTATCTCTTTTTACAGGTGTCCCGTCCACGGCAAATTCAATACCCCTATTCTGGATATCACCTGCATTGATCTTAATCCCAGATACCCCTGATTCAATAGGCGTTGAAATATCAAGAATCTGATTGTAGGTATTATCCTGATATAAGGTGAGATCAAAACCAAGACGGTTTTTCAGAAAACGCATTTCCAATCCAATTTCTTCGGCAATCTTTCGTTCAGGTTTGATATTTAACGCCAGAGTACTGCTTGAACTGAAAGTGGCTTGTGAAGGATCACCTGTTTCACCGACAGCTTTCCCTTCAAATAAATATCCCGGATTTATTACAAACGGATCGGTGTCTTTACCAAGAGCTGCAATGTTTACACGTAATTTCGCAAAGGATATTGCTTTCGGGAGTTTGAATGTTTCGGAAAAGATCCAAGCAAGGCTTACTGAAGGGTAATTGTAAAAGTTATTTCCACTTCCGTTTTTATATGTTAACGCTGAGGACCAGTCACCACGCCAGGTGGCAGTCAGGTACATTTGATTTTTATATTCCAGATCGGCGCTTCCATATAAAGAATTAATTTTTTTATTATAACTTATCCCACCGCTAACCGTTGGAGGATTTATTGAATTAGTAATAAAAAAGTTTCCAGGCATTAAAAGCCCACCTGAAGTACTTCCCGAAGTGTATGACCGGGTTGTACTTTGGGTTTCCCCTCCGACGAAACCATTGAATTTAAAAGCATCGGAAAGTTTAATGTTATTGAATGTAAGCATCCATTTGGCAAAACTGTTCTCTTTCCTTGATTCGCTTAAGGTATAAGATCCTCCGGCAAAGTTAACATCTTCCCCAAGTTCTTTATTCTCATATTTACTATAGATATTGTTTAAATTTGCTTCTACAATTAAATTTGCCCATTTTGTCAGTTTGGCATTTAATGAAACTCGCCCTCTGAGACTTCTATTTTCCTGGGTACTTTTATTTTCATACAAATTAAACCAAAATTCAGGAACAAAAATCTTATTGGTCTCGAGCGGATTATTCGCTTTGGGTGTTCCACCAAATTCGCTGATATATTTTGACGGCTGACTCCAATATTTTGTATCATAATTTCGGGGTATCACCCAAGTATATGCTACACCAAAGTTATCACCTGCAAATGGATCGTTACCTGTCAAGTTCTGGGGATTAGAAATATCTGTTGTGGAATAATCAGCGCTTACATCAGCACTGAGCCACTTTGTCAATTCATGTGTTGCCCTTAAATTGAAACCGTTCTTCATCAAACCGCTCATTCTAACTATCCCCTTCTGGTCCTCTCTTGAATAGGAAAATCTGAATGTCGTTTTATCGGTTGCCCCCTGGAACGCAAAATTAGTAGTGTTTAACATCCCTTTCTGAAAAGCATCGAGGAAGTTGTTAGGCACAGCTTTGTACTCTGTCCAGGTACCATCATAATTACGAACTTTCTGATTAGCAAATTTTGGACCCCAGTTTTCTCCTTCACGTCCTATTTGGCGGTCAATATAAGGTTCGCCTGTCAAGGGATCGGTCGGGAATACTTTTGTGGTCCAACGTTGTGTCGGCAGGTAATTATTGTCGCGGGTGTCGGTAAAGAACGCTCCAACGGTACCTCCACCGAACTCATTCTGGAATTCAGGCCCTTTATACGGATCATACATCATAAAGGATTGCGAAAAATCAACCCCGATTCCGTCGGTTTTAATACCTTTTTTTGTAGTGATCAGAATGACCCCGTTGATAGCCCGTGAACCGTACAAAGCTGCAGCAGCAGATCCTTTAAGTATTGAAACACTTTCAAAGTCTTCGCTGTTAAGGTTTTCCAGATCGTTTCCAAAATCGCGACCTCCTGTAACGACATCGTTTTCAACGATCACACCATCAACCACGAAAATCGGCTGGTTGTTTCTACTCAATGTTGAGTTACCTCTGATCAAAATCCTGGTGCTGCCAAAAGGTCCGGCTGCACCCTGGTCGATCTGTACCCCGGCTACTCTCCCCATCAGTGAATTAACGGGATTGATCTGTCGTGTCGCCGCAATTTCGGAACCTTTAATCTGGTCTGTAGAGAAGCCAATTTTCTTAGACTCCTTCGACCGGCCCAGAGCTGTTACTACAACCTCTTTCAACTGGGTGGCTTCAGCCTTAAGCGCAACATTGATTGTGGTTGAGTTCCCGACTGCGAATTCCTGGCTTTCATAGCCCACGAATGAGAACACCAGTGTACTACCTTGATTAACGGAAATCGAATAATTTCCGCTCCCATCAGTTGATGTACCTGTTCCAGATCCCTTCACTGCAACGTTAACCCCGGATAGCGGTTCATTGGTCGACGCATCCGTCACCTTCCCTTCAACCTTGATCGGTAATGGTTCCGGTTCCTGCGCCGTTATAACAGGTTTTGCTTTCCTGGGTTTCAACACAATCGTATTTTCTACAATTGTATAATCAACCGCAAGTTCTTTCAAACAGAGGTTAAGTACCTCTTCAACCGGAGCATTTTCCACTTCGATGCTTACGGCCCCGGCTTTCCTGATCAGGGCATCCCTGTAAAAGAAAAGATACCCCGTCTGAGAGTTGATTAGCCTGAACACCTCTTTGATTGAAGCATCATTGACCGAAATTGTCACAGTCTGGCTATATACACTTGCGCTTACCTGCAAGGTGGCAGCCAATAGGATTAAAGCTGTAAATTTCATGATTAACAGCAGTTTTTTAATTTTCCACACGTCCAATAAACGCAGGAAATCGTCGAACTTTTTCATAAATTTGCAAAGGTTTGTGTTAAACATAATAACAGTTACATTACGAGTTGTATCTTAATGGTTTAGCCCGAACTCCCGGCCGGATAGTGGTACCAACACTATCCGGCTATTTTTCTGACTAACTAAAACTTTCCAGTTAATAAAATACCTTAATCTTATCATCTTCAAAAGTAAACTTGATCCCTGCCTGCTCCAGGATTATCAATACTTTGGATATATTGCTATTCCGGCTGACTATGCCTGAGAATAACTCATTAGGTAAGTCCCCCTCATAATCAATATCCACATTATACCATCTGCTGATCTGATTCATAATCGTCACAATATCAGCGCTGTTAAAAAGGAACAATCCGTTTTTCCATGCCAGTACCTGATTAATATCAACATTATTAACAACGGAGATCTGCCCTGTGGAATCAAGACTAGCCTGCTGGCCTGGGTTGAGGATGGCCCGGGCTTCACCTCTTGCGACTTGAACGCTACCTTCAACCAAGGTTGTTTCAGTAACATTCTCATCACGATAAGCCCTGATGTTAAAGCGGGTGCCCAGCACCTTAATGGTCATTTCGTTCACCGAGACAGTGAAAGACATTTTATTATACTTTACAACCTCAAAATAGGCTTCTCCGGTGATCTCGACATGCCTTTCCCCTCCTGTAAACGACACCGGAAAGCGAATCGATGACTGGGAGTTCAGCCACACTTTACTGCTGTCCGGGAGCATGATCTGGTATTCCCCTCCGCGAGGGGTGGTTATGGTGTTATAAACTACTTCAGCTGGTTTATTGGATGATGAGCTGTAAGCCAGCCTCCCATCTTCCAGCTTTACCACGTTTGTGCTTGACTGCGTAGCCAGCAAGCCGTTCCGCGCACTGTCAAGCACAATAATAGACCCATCACCCAGGGTTAGAACAGCCTTATTGCCACCCGGTTCAATATCGTTTACTACAGATTGAGCAACGACACCTTCAATCTTCCTTCCGGGACCTGTAGCATGAATTATCCAAAGGCTGCCGCACACGATAAGTATGGCCAACGAAGCAGCAACGGCTAACCATGAAGGGAAAGATATTCTCCTTCTACCCGTAGTTTCGGTAGATGTATCATCACTGGACGTAAGACTTTCTTTCTCCTTGATGGCATTCATCAGTTGTCTGAAATAGTAAGCTTTACTGTCTGGATTGGTTAAACCCGAAAAAGTATTGTCATGCAAAACCTCATCGAACACCTCACTAAACGATTTTTGAAACCTGTCATTGGACAAATTCTCAAGGAGTTCGGACATCTCTTTATCAGACAATGAATTATTCAAATGTTTGTATAAGAGTCTTTTAAATTTCTTACTGTGCATATGGATTAGTTACTTCAAAATATTTTTAATAGATCCCAATTCTCTGATTTGATATTTTCCGGTCTAATATTTTAATAAAGACACAAACCAGGACCTTAGGTATTAGTCTGTGTTAGAAATTGTTTTTTTATGGCTACCGACCGATGGCTGAAAGTGAATACTATCGACAGAACGCTGCAGGAAAACAGGTCATTTGCCTTGTATCTGCTCCTATAAAAGTCGCAGACATAAAATGAGTAATACGATATCCGAATGAAGCAAGTAGAAATGACGGATAAACTGAAGTGCCTTGTTCATATGGCTTTTCACCGTATTTTTAGAGATTTGCAACTTTTTAGCTATATCGTCCTGACTCAATTCCTCTTCGCGGCTCATGCGGTAGATCATTTGCTGCCGGAGAGGTAATTTTTCCACAGCCTTGTTAATCAATTCTTCAGATTCTCTGAAAAACATCTGCTGTTCAGGTGATTCCTCCGTGACCCTTGAGAAGCGACGGAGGTAATCGGAATACCTTTCATCCCGCACCTTGTTCCTCAAGGCATTAAGAGTCTGGTTACGGGCGACCATAAACAAAAAATCGTTGAATCTCTGAATACCAGGCAGAGAAGACCTTTTAAGCCAAAGTTTGATAAAAATCTCCTGGGTTATATCTGCAGCAAGCGCCGGTGATTTGGTAAATCCGTATACCACCCCGTAAATCTGATCATAATACTGGTCAAATATCTTCCTGAAGGCTTTTTCAGTGCCTTCTGCTACTTGCAATAGAAGTTCTCTTTCTTCAAACTTTGATATCCCTCCCATGAGCAAAGCATTTTTGATAAAAGTACATATATTCATAGGATTATATTTGCCAAGTAATTAAGCAGTTTTTAGTTGTTTGTTGTTTTTTTCACGGCCACTAAATAGACAGCAGACGGCGGACGTCGGTAGTTGTAAAAGGATTTAAAAGCCTGGTTATAAACCGTATTCCGATAGGATGATTTTTTCCGTATCGATGTATGGGATCATTTCATCAGCTATTAATGTCTTCTTTTTTTACGGTAAGACAATAACACATTGGTTTTACAAAGTTTTAGGAACAACTGAATTCACGCTAAGCGTCACTTCTATTTTTAAATCCTTGCCCCCAGGGAGTGTAACAGATCGTTCGGCCGCATCAAATACGGTCCAGGGTTTTCCGTTAATTTTCACTGCAATGATCTGAATG
>Ga0265292_1001992_pt1 | contig 15536 bp, 21 predicted proteins | sample Munlanlewell296A_FD_189080 | JGI IMG/M metagenome (GOLD analysis project Ga0265292, IMG submission 189080) | Leachate microbial communities from a municipal landfill in Southern Ontario, Canada - Leachate well 296A | ecosystem: Engineered > Solid waste > Landfill > Unclassified | place: Canada... | reverse complement strand
TCGAGATCGAGGGGGCTCTCGAGGGGGATCGGGGATGGCGTGGTGGCCATCGTGTAGCCGATCCATAGGATTATGAGGAGCATGAGGTAGGCTGCAGCTAGTATCGGGAGCCTGTAGGCCCACTCCGTGTAGGGGGTGAGCCAGGCGAAGGAGGCGCCGAGCCAGGGCGCGAAGGACCATACGAAATAGCCGGCCATTACCAGGATCGTCGCGGCCATGATCGTGTAGCCGAGGGTCTTGTCATTCAATTGGGGTCTCCCATTTCAGTTATGTGGGAGCCTTATTAGCTTTATTCGGTTATTGGAAATATTTGTGTTGACCTCTGCTGGAGCAATTATTGTGTGGAGTTGACTTGTTGCTTTAGGTTTCTCGTTAGAAGGTGAAAGGGTCGTAATTACGTCCCTGATATCGTTGATACTCGTTTAAAACGAGTGGTCACAGGTCAATCTTTTGAGCTTTGAAGGCGATGGTCTTGGCGCCGTAGTACTCCGTGAGCTTCTTCGCCGCAGGGAGAACCCGCTTCTTCTCGGTCAATAGCACGCTGTATTTGATGAGGGTCGCAGCTATGCTGAGAGCATGAGGGTGATCAAAAATCTGTTTTCACTTGGCTATTCTCTCCATAACTGCGAGGAAGGGTTCGGCTAGTTGCTGGATGGGCTTGATTGGGCCGATGATTTTCCTGATTTCTTTTAGGTCGGGTGAATTTATGGCTCCGGTTATTGGGAGCAGTGTGAGGTAGAGGACTGCGATGACGCTGCCGCCCAGGATGAGTTCGAGGAGTGGGCTCATGGTCGAGCTGGTGGTTAAGGCGTAGGCGGATATTGTGCTGAGTGCTGTGAAACCGTACATCTTCAGGGCGCGGCCCCTTTCATCCCTCTGAGCAATGATGTGCTGAAGCTTTCTAATCATCAGCGACAAATCTTTGTCGTGATGTATCTATTTGGCCGCGGATCTCTATTTTGGATGTTATTATCTCATCAACTTCCTCCTTTGTCTTGTTCGAGGTGTTTATGCTGAGGGCTCCGAGCTCCGATGCCATGTCTCTGTATTGTTGCAGCTGGAATTTTATGAAGTCCTCCGGCCAGTCTTGTCTCCTTCTTCTCTTGAGTTCGTCTGCGTCGGCGTCGAGGTGGATGAGGGTGGCCTGTCTCGGCATCATCCTCAGGAGGATCCTCTCGTATCTGGTGAAGGCTTCCCCGATGTAGTAGCGGTTGAATACTATGTTGTCGACGAGGTATCTATCCGCCACCACTACATATCCTAGGAGGAGGGGTAGGTTCATCCTTGTGATGATCCACGGTAGGACGCTGATGAACTCCAGTAGGCTCCAGAGCCTCTTGTTGGGGAGGCGCCTTGAGTCGAGGACCTCGATGTCTCCCTGCCTTACGGTGAAGGGGTACCCCAGTTTCAGCAGGATCTTGGAGACCAGGTAGGAGAGGCTGTGCCTCGACCTCAGCCAGCACCTTTTGACCCGGTAGCCTTCTCTCGTATATCGTTCCGATAGCCTCGTCGCGTGGGTTGTTTTTCCCACGCCGTCCGCGCCGAAGAAGATCACTGCTCTTGGAAGTGGTTCGGACGTTTTCCTGGCTTGTGTTTTAGGCTTCGTCATTAGTTGTTCCCGTTGGCGCTGGCTCCTCCGTGTAGGTTGGTGCCATAAGTCTTTGTGTTTGCTCCTTGGATAAGGTTTAGGTAGTGAGTTGGGTCCTGGGCGCATGTGATATTCAAACGCAGTGTGTTCTTGAGTGTTTTTATTGTGTTCGATGCTTTTATTTTGATTTTTTTTGAAAAAAGTATTGGGTGAGATCCCTGGCTGATGTGGGATTATTGTGTGAAATTTCATATGTTCGTAGGTGGTACGTCGATGTGTGAAGGTTGCTTTAGTTATTGGGACCAGGCCTCAGATCATCAAGTCCGCTCCTATTATTCACGCCGCTCTCGAGGGATCGGAGTTGGATATTCAGGTTGTCCATACGGGTCAGCATTACGACTACGAGATGTCGCGGATCTTCTTCAGCGAGTTGGATCTGCCAGACCTCATAGTCAATCTCGGCGTCGGATCCGGGTCTCACGCCGCGCGCGCGAGGGTTTTGAGCTGGTCCCATTACGTCAAGAATATGCAGCAGATATATGAAGAATTGTCCGATATGAGGTTCAGGCGTACTATTTTATGTGAGGTGTTTGAGTTTGAGTGATATTCCGAAGGCCAGGTTCACAAGGCATGCTAGGGAGAAGTTCGAGTTTGTCAAGAGGTATGGTTTTGATGTGGATAGGAGTAAGGTTGTAGAAGCTGTTTTGGACCCTGATCGTTTGGATAGACGGGGCGACCAGTGTTTAGCCCTTAAGGTCCTCGATGAGACCCATGCTCTGAGGGTGGTCTACGAGGTGAGAAAGGGATATCTAGTTGTCATCACCTTCTATCCTGTGAGGCGGGATCGATATGGTGTATAAGATGAGGTACGACGACGACGCCGATGTTCTTATGCTGGTGCTGGCCGAGCACGGCAGGCTCTCCCATGCTGAGGAGATAGGCGATGTGGTAGTCCATTTCGATGAGGGCGGGGCGCCCCTCTTCATGGAGATATTGAGGGCGAGTAAAGTAGTCCCATCGATGGTTGAAGCCCTAGCTAAAAAAGAGATCATAGTTGCTTAAACAAAACTCTGCCTGGTACAGAGGGTAAGTTTGTAACGAATTTTTTGCGAGAAATTTCATATGTTTGCAGGTGGTACGTCGATGTGTGAAGGTTGCTCTAGTCATTGGGACCAGGCCTCAGATCATCAAGTCCGCTCCTATTATTCACGCCGCTCTCGAGGGATCGGAGTTGGATATTCAGGTTGTGCATACTGGTCAGCATTACGACTACGAGATGTCGCGGGTCTTCTTCAACGAGTTGGACCTGCCTGAACCCGTGGTGAATCTGGGGGTTGGTCCTGGCTCTCATGCCTGGCAGACGGGCGAGATGATGATCAGGCTTGAAAAGGCTTTCATGGACCTAGAGCCGGATGTCGTCCTGGTTCCTGGGGATACCAACTCCGCGTTGGCCGCTGCGTTGGCTTCTGTCAAACTCCATGTTCCCGTCGCCCACGTCGAGGCGGGTGCCAGGAGCTATGATATGGGGATGCCCGAGGAGGTCAACAGGCGTCTCACGGATCACTGCTCCGAGCTCCTGTTCGCCGTATCGGAGAATTGTATGAGAAACCTGTTGAGGGAGGGCATATCGGGGGGCAGATAGCTCTCGTTGGGGACACCATGTATGAGAGCCTTCTACGGCATTTACCCGAGGTGTTGGGGGACGATGCGTTGGGGGAGCTGGGCCTGGTTCCTGAGGGGTATGCCGTTCTCACGGTTCATAGGCCTGGGGTCCCACTCGGGGTCATACTCCCCGGGCCTCTCCGGCCTTCCCTGTGTAGCCTTTCCTGAGGATGGGATGTATTGGAGTTAAATCCAGGTTCTCGAACAGTAGTTTGGGTGAACCGGCCTCTTTCATACGTACCTCAAGGTGATGGGGTACGGCTCTCCCAATTAAATTCAAGAATTAGTGTGTATTTAGCTCGTGAAGGATGATTTCGTAGATTTGTGCCTCTTCCAGCGGAATAAGCCCGATTTTCGCATTTCTCCATCTCCATCTAAACCCTCCATTAGAACCAAAATCGGCTCCAATACAGCATTTACAGCCTATTTCTCGGTTATTGATTCACACAAGCTAAATACACACAAGAATTATTTAATCGGCCTGCGCGGATGAGTTGGTTCCTTCCTTTCGGAAAAGCATTTTATAGCTTAGGGCTGACATTTTGGAGTTAGGATATTGAGAAGTTTTGCTTCGTATGTTAGCACAGGCTTTAGGATTGGCCATACAATCTTAAGGTTGCTGAACATTAGTTTGAAGTTGTCTAGGTCGGGTTGATGGATGGCTCTGGTCAACGGTAGTAGTGTGAGGTATGTTAGGAGGAAAATCGGGCCATTGATTGCTAGGTTGAGGATGTTGTTGAGGGGCGAAATATGAAGAAGTGCGAGGACTGGTATGGCTGACAAGAAGGATGCTAGGTAGATTCTCAGCGATGCTTTGAGGTCTAGGCTGACATTGATCTTTTTGATTGCGATGAATAGTCCATAGGCTAGTGAGAGTGAACCTGAGATTAGGGATGCGACGATTAAGCCTGGAACATGGTATGAGGTGGCGAGGATGGGAGCTAACAGTAGAAAGGCGATTAGGTTGATCAGGCTGCATTTGAAGACGACTCTGGTCTCGCCTATCCCGTTGAACAGGTAGCCAAGGACGGTGGAGCCCAGGCCAGAGTAGAGGAAGGTTAGGATGTAGAGCTGGAGGAAGAATGGGGCTGAACCATAGCTGGACCCATAAAGGGTGTAAACGATGTCCTTGGCCAAGATTGCCACTATAACCGTGGCCGGGATGATGAGCAGGGCTGTGTATTTGGTGGACAGCTTAAAGATGTGCCTGAGCTCACTGCTGTTGGGGTTGACCTTGGAGAAGGCTGGAAAGAGGACCCCTAAGGGGAAGATGAGCACGTTTATCAAGGATGTTAGGGTCATGGCGACGTTGAAGTTGCCGATTTCAGCGTTGTTGGCGAAGAAGGCTAGTAGGATGGTTTGATACTGCCCTATGAACAAGCCTAGGAGGGATGAGATGTATAGGGGGAAGCCGTAGCCCAGCATGGCCTTGAGGCTGCTTGAGAAGCCGCCGCTGGGAGGGTTTCCTAGGCTTTTGTAATACTTGAGGAGGATGAGGCTCCCTGCGAGGCTAGCGATCCCATAGCTTGTTATGTGGCCCGCTAGGGCGCCGACGACGCTGAAGCCCAAGATCACGAGGAGGGGCGGAGAAGACGACGGCAACCCCGCTGATAGCATATCAAGAGAGGTCCGAAGACCCCTTTTTATCCCTTGCCGGCTGGGCTCTCCCTTATCAGGTAACCTGCTATGGAGCCCAGGGAGGCGTGGACGAAGACCATGTAGTTAGCCATGATCCAGTTTATGGGGGCCATCCCCCCCAGGAGGACTATGTCACCAAAGCTCCCTGCCACCAAGATGGCCCCCGAGAGGGTTATAGTTATCCTAGGTCCGCCCAGGTATGATAGCCCGTAGAAGACGAGGAAGGCTCCCATCCACTCCAGCATGAAGAATCCTTCGGAGAAGACCAGGTTTAGGACGGCCAACAATATCAGGATGGATCCCGCAACAAGCGGCAGTCCCGCCACTAGGCCCTTCGTTGACATGACGCTGGCTTGGGCCGCCAAACCCCTAAACGATTGTGGAGGTCGAACACATATGAACGACACCGATGATCGGGGGCGATTCCCGGGCTGAGAGAATCGGCGTGGGAGTCACCGCCGAAGAACCCGGACGAGGACCAGCCCGGAGACCGAACCCTCGATCCCAGACACGATAACCCCTATTAATCCAGCCAACCGAAGAGCCACCATGACAGAAACGAAACAACCACAAACAGAAGGCCCCCCGCAGGGCCCCTACGACGCGCGCGGCTTCTGCGCCACCCTCCGCAGGGGCGACACGCAGAGCATGCAGTGCGACGACATCGAGGCCCTGACCCCCCTCATAAAACAGCCCGGCCTAGCCTGGGCGGACTACACCGTGGAGGACGTGAGGAGGGACGCCGCGCCGACCGCGGCCAAGCTAGGGTTCTCCGAGCCCCTCGTGACCAAGCTGCTCGAGAACGCCCGCAGCGGCTACGAGGACCTGGACACCGAGATGGGCCTACTGCTGCCCATGATCCACGTCTCCGGCTTCGAAGTGACCCTCTACCCCCTGCTCATCCTCCTGAGGAGAGGCCTGATACTCACACTCCACACCCAGGAGGCGAAGCGCTTCCACCACATACGCCGCTACGCGGAGACCTACCTGCGCGGCCTCCCGAAGAGCATGGAGCAGGTCGACAAGCTCACCCTCGTCCTCCTCCGCATAATCGACGAGAGCAACTCCCAGGACTTCGAGCGCCTCCAGGAGATAGAGGAGACCGCGGACAAGCTCAGCGAGGACCTCTCAAACGTGAAGGCGCCCCGCACACTGCTCGGCAACAGGATATACAGGATGAAGCACGCCCTCATCGTCTACCTGTCGGGGCTCTGGGCTACCGCGGACGCCCTCTCCGAGCTCCGCTACGGCGACGCCGTCCTCATAGCCAACGACCAGAGGGTGCTCACGAGGATCACCCTCCTCGTGGAGCAGGTGCACTCCCAGATCAGCATGGCGGAGCACCTGTCCGACGTGCTCGCCTCGGGGCTCGAGGTGCTGCAGTCCATATACAACAACCAGCTTCAGATCCTGAACAACCGGCTCGCCATGCTTGTGGGGTACCTTACGATAATCGGCACGGCGCTCCTCGTGCCGAACACGATCGCCACCGTGATGTCCCAGACGAACATCTTCACCTTCGGCCCGGGCGACCTCTGGTGGTACCTCACCATGCTGGCCGTCTCCACGGTGGTCGCGACCGTGATAAGCTGGTGGGCCGTGAAGAGGATGGGGCTGCTCCCCGAGCGCCCCGACGAGGGATAGGGTAAGATCACCTTCTCACTCTTTGCAGCCGGGAGCGATAGTCTTTTCACGGCTGCGATGCGATCCAGTTGAGACCTTGGGCGTTGGGGAGGGGTATCTCGGGTTCCTCGTCCGGATGGCGGGGTACCTGGCCGCCCTGTCGGCGGTCTTCGTCGGGTTCGGCATGATCCAGCCCCTCATCTCGCTCCACACGAGCGGCTTCGTGGGCACCTCGTACCTGCTCGTGGGCGCGCTGATCTCTACCATCGGGCTGGTCAAGGCGGGGATGGGGCCCGTCAGCGGTTTTCTCTCGGACACCCACGGGAGGCGGAGGCTCGCCTCCGTCGGGGCCGCGGCGATAGCCGCGAGCATGGCCCTCGTCTACCTCTCGGGCTCCGTCGCGATGCTCGTGGTGGGCTTCGTCGTCTACGGGGTCGGGCAGGCGATGTTCTTCCTAGCGATGATGACTGCCATGGTCGAGGCTGCGGGGCCGGAGAGGAGGGCGCTCGCGATGGGGCTCTACGAGGGGGGCAACGGCTTCTCCATAATGATAGGCTCCGCCCTTTCGAGCCTCCTCGTGAAGGCCCTCGGTGTTGCGGGTGTCTTCGCTGTGGCCGCCGCCTTCTCCGCGGTCGCCTTCCTCGTCTGCGTCTTCGTCATCAGGGAGGCGTCGCCGCCGAGCGGCGCGAGGGGCCCCATGCTCGACCTCCGCGGGCTCAGGGCGATCATCGGGCCCGGGTACCTCACCGCGATGTACACCGCCTTCCTCTTCATGTACTCCCAGAACGTCTTCGTCTCGATCATCCCCCTCTACACGACCCAGACGGGCCTCCTCGGCATAGGGGAGCTGGCGCTCCTCTTCGTCGCCTTCGCCGGCGCCACCTCGCTGGGCTCCTTCCTGGCCGGGCCCGTCTCGGACCGCGTGGGTAGGAGGCTACCAATAGCGGTGGGGATGGGGTTCACGGCCCTCAGCTTCGCAGGACTCTACGCTGCGGACGCCCCGCTGCTCCTGTCGGCGTCGAGCCTCGCACTCGGCTTCGGGACGGGCTTCTTCCACCCCGTAGCGAGCGCCCTCGTCGCCGACGTCTCCACCCCGGAGAACCGTGGCAAGGCCTTCGGATTCTACAGGCTAACGAGGGACCTCGGCACATTCGCGGGCCCCGCCGTCGCGGGCATCGTCTCCGCCGCGCTCGGAGTCGGCTCACTCTTCCTCCTCAACGCGGGGCTAGCCCTGCTCGGTTGCCTCCTCGCGGTGTTCGTGGTCAGGGAGACTCATAGGAAAGGGGAGATACATTCACCGACCCCGGCCTAGCCGAGCCCCCATGCTCGGTTTTAAAAGCAGTAGAAGTGTACTAAGGAGCCGTACAGGTTTACTGGAGGAAAATGTATGCCGATAGTTCTACCAAAGGACAAGAAGTGCGCCGTGATCCTGAGCTGGGACTTCGACGCGATGTCCGCGTTCGTCCTCCGAGGGGAGACGACCCCCACATTCGTCAGCCAGGGCGAGTTCGGGGCCCGCGTGGGCGTCCCCCGCGTCCTCGACCTCTGCGACAAGTACAACTTCAAGACCACCTTCTTCGTCCCCGGGTGGACGATCGAGGTCTACCCCGAGCTGACTAAGAAGATCTTCGACAAGGGGCACGAGATCGCCCACCACATGTGGTGCCACGAGAACGCCCCCGACCTCAGCTACGAGAAGGAGCTGGAGCTGATGGACAAGGCGATGGAGTCGATCAAGAGGGTGACGGGCAAGTACCCCGTGGGGAACCGCTCCGGGGGATTCGCGAACAGCAACAACACCATCAAACTCATGCAGGACCACGGCTTCCTCTACGACAGCACCCAGATGGGGGACGACTTCAACCCCTACAGATGCAGGATAGGGGACCACGGTTCCCCATCGGAGCCCTGGGTCTTCGGGAAGGAGTCGAACATCATCGAGCTCCCCATCTCCTGGGTCATGGACGATTATCCCCACTTCGAGTACCGTAGGGCCCCACTCAACCCCGGCCTCCGCACCCCCTCCGAGGTCTTCGAGATCTGGAGCCAGGAGTTCGACTACATGTACGACAACGTCCCCAACGGTGTCTACACGTTGACGCTGCACCCCTACATAAGCGGGAAGGCCCACCGCATCATGATGATTGAGCGGCTCATCCAGTACATGATGAGGCAGAAGGGCGTCTGGTTCTGCCGCGGCGAGGACGTCGCCAGGTGCTGGAAGGAATAGCCCCCTTTTTCCACGCCGGGTTTCGGCACCAGCTATATACTCAGTCGACGAATTTTATCCCTAGGCAGCTGAAACGAGGGGATGGGTATGGACGCGTTTAGGGAGCATCTCGTGAAGTCGTTGAAGGGTGGACAGGCCTTCGTCGCCTACAAGAAGGCGCTCGACGGGGTCAAGCCCGATTGCAGGGGCGTGCGGGTGCGCGAGGAGAACCACTCCATCTACGAGGAGCTGGAACACATGAGGCTGGCCCAGAGGGACCTCCTCGACTTCGCCCTCGACCCGGACTGGAAGCCACCCGACTGGCCCGAGGGCTTCTGGCCGCAGCCCGGGCACGTCCCCTCGGAGGCCGAGTGGAAGGCGACCGTGGACGGGTTCTTCAGGGACCTGAACCGGGCGGCGAGGCTGGCGGGGGACGCGAAGATCGACCTGCTATCATGCGTGCCCCAGACGGAGAACACGTATCTCAGGGAGATAATGCTGATCATCGAGCACAACGCCTACCACCTCGGCAAGATCGTGGACGCGAGGAAGGCCCTCGGCGACTGGAAGTAGAGGCCCCCCGTGAGATTATCATGGATCCCGAGCGTTTAGGGCTCCCCACGCGTCCCAGATGATTATTAATAACCGGCGCCGTGCATCGTTTACTAATATAATCGGTGAGCTCTAGTGCGGAACCAAACCGGGAAGAGCGGCGGGGACGTGGTCCTTGTCCTTCTCGTCGACGACGAGGAGCATCAGAGGGAGCTGACGGAGCTGAGCCTCGTGGGCGTCGACCCCACCCTGGTGATCACTTCAACACAGACGCCATCCCAAGCGCTGAAGCTCCTCTCAGAGCGGCCCTTCGACTGCTTGGTCTCCGACTACCAGATGCCGGGGATGAACGGCGTCGAGCTATGCGCCGAGGTGAGGAAGACGAGCACGTGGACACGTTTCAGGGCATCCTCTGGGGGTTGGCCCGTGGACTCGATGAGTTGGATGAGTGGCTCGGTGTCGACGACGATGTGCTCCACGCGGTAGTTGCCGCAGATGACGTAGGCGGCCTCGGGTTCCGGGTACCTGTCTGTGGGCTTTAGGCTGTGGGCGAGGAGGTGGGTGAAGAGGGTGTCCGTGAGTTCCTCCTCGCCGTAGAATAGGTAGAGGGTCTCGGCGTTGACGCCGCCGGTGAGCTCGTCGAGCTGTGGGCTGCCGGTGGATACGCCTGTTTCTTCTTGGCTGGATGCTAGCCGCTGGGCGTCGATGAACAGGGTCATGAAGCATTGAAGCCACCTAAAAGCGGCGATATAAGACGAACTCACTTTTCAATGGGTGAGGGCTGCCCGAATGTAGAGGGTTGTTGGTATACTTTTTCAGTTAATCCATTGGAGCGTTAACATGTCATCCTCGTAATCTGGATGAGGGCTGACAATCGTCTCCAATCTCTAGAGCGCGCTCGTTCTCTCATGTTTGCTTTTTTCGACAAAGGCTTATTTCTTGGGTTTCGTCATTAAACTTGGCGCTGGAAAGCTGGGAGATGAGGGTGAGATGAATCAACGCGAGGAGCGGCTTGGGCGCCTTAAGCCTGAGGAGAAAGTGGCTATCGCGATTGATATGACTGATGCTTGTGTGCGCGTCTGCGCTAATGGTATCAGGGAGCAGAATCCAGGCATCGGCGATGAGGAGCTGCTGAGTAGGCTCAGGGAGAGGCTTGAGTTGTCTAAGCGTAGACGTGTACGTTGAGGGGTGGGGTGTTGGAGGGGTACGACGGTCTCGTAAGGAGGCTCGTCCGGTGTCTGAGCGGTTCTGGTTTGGACTACGCTTTCACTGGTGCGTTGGCTGTGAGCTTCTACGGTTCTCCGAGGACGACGAGTGATGTCGATGTGATGGTCGCCTTGGAAGGTGGCGGCGGGGAGAAGCTCAGGGTCATCGAAGCTCTCCAATGTGCGGGCTTGGAGGTTGATGAAGGAAAGGTAGATGCGGCCCTGGCGTCAGGTTACAACATCGCCACTTTCGAGGATGGGGCGTCGCCGTATAGTGTTGACGTTATTTTTTCGCCTGATAAGCTGGATAAGCGCTCGGGGAGGGTTGCGGGACTGGATACTTTTCTTCAGTTGCCTGAGGGTTTGGTTCTAGCGAAGCTTAGGATGATAAGAGCGACGATTCCGAGAGAGAGGGCGGTGAAGGACGAGGATGACATAAGGGCGATTTTAGCATTTACTGATGTGGATTTAGAAGCCGTTAGAAGGAAGGCGGAGCGGGAAGGCACCCTGGATATACTTGAGCACCTGATTCGATGAGCAGACAGTCCATTTTTTAGAAGGTTATTCTGAGCGGATTTAGTATAAAGGACATGGTTTTTCAGTCGTGTCGTGGGTGTGTTATCTATGCGTGTCGCCCTCGTGATCGGGACTAGGCCGCAGATCATCAAGTCGGCTCCGATTGTGCATACTGCTAAGGATTTTCCTGGGATGGAGTTGTTGATTGTGCATACGGGGCAGCATTATGATTACGCGATGTCTCGGGGGTTCTTCAACGAGTCGGTAATGACTGAATAAGTGGTTAACTTCGGGGTGGGTTCGGGTTCTAATGTGCACCTGACGCTAGATGCCCAGGAGCTCCCTAATCGCCACGTTGGTGCTCCAAATCGTGATGATGCCTTCGTCGCGTATCCTGTCGAAGTGATGGTCGTCAGTGATCAGGGTCGAATTCGTCTGGAGGCACGCGGCTGCGTGGTAGACATCTGAGAGATCTGTGGTGCCGACGTATCCTCTGCATATCTTGAGGAACCTCGCCTCTACGTCCACGAGACTCATCTTTGAGGCGATTGCCTCGAGGAGCGATGCAGCCGTCTCTGATGGATAGGCTTCGGCGTATCGGACCATCTCCTCGCCGAGGTACTTGTCGCCTATGAGTCGTGCCTCGTCGTCTTCTACGAGGTGGAGGATGAGTCTCAGTGTTGCGGTTCTTCGCGTCGGGTTTGTGATCGCCGCGACGAAGACGTTGTTATCCAGCAGGAAGCTCGGGGTGTTCTTTGGCGATCTTGGCGTTGATCTCCCTCCTGATGGAGGAGGCGATCTCCTCCACGTCGACGCCCTTGAGTTCCTCCTCTAGCCTTCGGGCTATCTCGTCCACGTCGAGGCGCATCAGGACCAGCTTGTCTCCTCTCTTGGTTAGGATGAGGCGGGTCCTCTCGCGGATGTGCATCTCGTCGCGTAGTCTCTTGGGTAGCACGATGCGGCCGGCCTTGTCAACCTCTACTATCTCAGCCATTTTCCCAATTAGTTAAGTTATGGTATAATGGTATAAGTCTTTCCCCAGTGAAGAGTGGCCGCTCCGTTACTCTTTATTCGTGTTGAGTGTGGGATACTTTTTCAGTTTGCTGATTGAATAACAATCCATGCGTGTCGCTCTCGTGATTGGGACGAGGCCGCAGATCATAAAGTCTGCCCCTATAGTTCATGCCGCGAAGGGTTTCCCTGAGGTGGAGTTGTTGATCGTGCATACGGGGCAGCATTATGATTACGCGATGTCGAGGGAGTTCTTCAACGAGCTGGCTTTGCCGGATCCCGTTGTGAATCTTGGGGTGGGTTCTGGTAGTCACGGTTGGCAGACGGGGCAGATGCTTATGGGGTTGGAGAAGGCATTCACGGAGCTTAAACCAGATGTTGTGCTGGTACCAGGGGACACGAACTCGACTCTAGCTGGGGCGTTGGCGGCGGTCAAGATGCATATCCCGGTTGCGCATGTGGAGTCTGGTGCGAGGAGCTTCGACAGGAGGATGCCTGAAGAGATCAACAGGGTCATCGTTGATCATGTCTCGGATCTCCTCTTCGTCGTGTCGCAGAATTGCGTGAATAACTTGGCCAGAGAAGGTATACCAAGTGAGAAGATCAGACTCCTAGGGGACACGATGTACGAGAGCGTCCAGAATCACATGAAGGATATCGAGGCGGAGAAGACGGCGGAGAGCCTCGGATTAGAGAAGGGGAAGTATGGTGTTCTTACTCTTCATAGGGCGGAGAACACCGATGACGGGGATCGGTTAAGAAGTATCATGGGCGCTATCGGGGAGCTGGGGTTCTCTGTGGTGTTTCCGTGTCATCCGAGGACGAGGGAGAGACTTGAGAAACTTGGCCTTCTGGAGGGGTTGGGAGAGGCTGTGAGGATGGTGGAGCCTCTTCCTTACTTCAGGATATTGAGCTTGGTTAGGGATGCCTGGGTCGTGTTGACTGATTCGGGTGGCCTCCAGAAGGAGGCGTGTTGGCTTGGGACGCCGTGTGTGACGTTGAGGGATAGTACAGAGTGGGTGGAGACCGTTGAGGTTGGTTCTAATGTGTTGGTAGGGAGCGATGCTTGTAGGATCGTTGAGGCGGTGAGGGGGTTGAATTCTCGACCGGGTAGACCTGCTTTTACTGTGTTGTCGGAGCCGGGTGTATCCCGAGGGATACTTGAGGGCTTGATTGCTTGCCTATCTTGACGCTTCCATCGGGTTCCTTATTTTCTTGTTAGGGGGGATTAGGTATACGTTGAGTTGAGAGGCTTTTTGAGTCTTATAATGGGTAGCCCATTATAAGCCGTTGATGAGTCTTGTCGTATTTTTTCTTATAGAAGTGGTTAAGGGTCCACCTCGTGGGGAGTGAGTGGTACCCGAATGGTGAGGGGCTCTTGGGATAGTTTTTCAGTCGTGTGGTGGGTGTGTTATGTATGCGTGTTGCCCTCGTGATCGGGACTAGGCCCCAGATCATCAAGTCGGTTCCGATCGTGCACGCGGCGAAGGGTTTCCAGGAGGCATCCGTAAAGGGTTCTGGTCTACCCCGTCGATGGCGTCGCCTAGCAGCTCCGTCCTCACCCTGTCGAAGATCCTGCCAGCGAGGGCCCTCCTGAAGCCCTCCTCGTCGGGGGCGACGCGGCTCGGCCTGTATATTCGTTTCCAGCCTCCCTTCGTCGTGGCCTCCCGGTAGTCGAGGAGGCCCTCCTCTGTCATCTTGTCGAGGAAGTTTATGGTGGAGGCTCGGCTCACGGGCGTGGTCGTGTTCCTGAGTCGGTTGTGGGCGGTCCTGGAGTCGACCTCTCCTCCGTTGTCCCAGATCAGCCTCATCAACTCGGCCTGCCAGGGCAGTAGCACCGTCTCTAACCCCTTTTTGTCTAGTTTGAAGATCATGTGTCTTCGTCGCCCTCCTTTTCTCTTGGCGTGGGTTTGTGTTCCGTCAGATGCCCGTTTTCCTCCGTGTATGCTCCCAGGATTCGAGGAAGTCTATGCGGCTGATCTCCTCGTCGAGGAGGAGGTCGGTGGCGTGGCTGAGGTTTAGGGTCTGTTCGAGGGCGTGTAGGAATCCCTCGTGGAAGGCTGGGGCGGATGGGTCTGTGTCGTGGGCGAGTCTTTTCCTCGTTTCGGTGTTGAGTTCTTCCTGTAGCCTCGCGTATGTGGGGGCTAGTCTTTGTGCGAGTTGTTTGTCGTGTATGGCGTCGGTGGTTAGCCACGTCGGGTAGTCTCGGAGGGCGCTGAGGGTGGTTCGTTGGTCTGTGTTCGCTGCTGTTTGGAGGTTGACGGCCTCGGTGACGATGAGCCTGAGATACAAAAGGTCGTGGCGAAGAGGAGTTTTAACGTGGTTCATCGCTGAATCGCCTTCAAGGTCGGAGCAGGTCTCGGTGTCGTCTCTAGGGACATCTCCGAGCAGAAACGCATGGAGCATGAGATACGGGAGAAGAGCGAGAGGCTACAGGCCTTCCAGGAGTCGGTGTCTGACCCCTTCGTCATCTGGAGCGACGACCTCAACCTAATCGAGGCGAACAGCGCTTTCCTAAGCTGGTTTCCCCCGGGAACGAGGAAGATAGACCTATTCGGCAAGAACATCAAGGAGCTCGCCCCGGGCGCAGAGAATCGTGAGAGGTACCCGGTGTTCCTGAGGGTGCTTGAGACCGGTGAGCCGGCCCAACTCCACAACGTCCCATCGTTGACCGGGTACGGCGACAGGCGCTACGACGTCAAGGTGTTCAAGCTGGGGGAGGGTATCGGGGTGCTGAACAACGACATCACCGAGCACATTGAGGCCGATGAGAAACTCTACGAGTCCTCCCTCTACGCGAGGAGCCTCATCGAGGCGAGCCTCGACCCGCTCGTCACCATCAGCGCGGAGGGCAAGATCACCGACGTGAACGAGGCCACGATCCAGGCCACGGGCGTCCCTCGCGGGAACCTGATAGGCAGCGACTTCAGCGACTACTTCACCGACCCCGAGAGGGCGAGGACCGGCTACAAGCAGGTCTTCTCGGAGGGGTTCGTGAAGGATTACCCCCTCACCATCCGCCACGCGTCTGGGAAGCTGACGGAGGTCCTCTACAACGCGACGGTCTACACGAACCTGGTCGGGGAGGTGACGGGGGTCTTCGCTGCGGCGAGGGATGTCACCGAGAAGAACAGGCTGGAGAAGCAGCTCATACGCGCCGACAGGATGGACGCGGTGGGCAAGCTGACGGCGATGCTGGCCCACGACCTCCGCAACCCCCTGAACTTCATCAAACAAGCCTCCGATACGGCCCTCCAGGAGCCGGAGAGGGCGAAGAGGCTCATCCAACTCATCGGTGAGAACGCGGAACGCTCACTCAGGATGATCGAGGACCTCAGGTCCGGCACGAAGGAGATCAGCCTCCAGCGGGCCAGCACGAACCTTACCCAGCTGATCGCGAAGACGGCGGAGGAGGTCAAGATGCCTGACGGCGTCGAGATGGAGATCGCGACGGGCGAGGGGGTGGAGAACGTGGAGGTGGACGCGGGGCTCATGCGCAGGGTCCTCGACAACCTCGTCACCAACGCCGTCG
>Ga0265292_1001991_pt1 | contig 15538 bp, 17 predicted proteins | sample Munlanlewell296A_FD_189080 | JGI IMG/M metagenome (GOLD analysis project Ga0265292, IMG submission 189080) | Leachate microbial communities from a municipal landfill in Southern Ontario, Canada - Leachate well 296A | ecosystem: Engineered > Solid waste > Landfill > Unclassified | place: Canada... | reverse complement strand
TGAAAAAGATTTGGGAGAAAAAGAATTATCTTTATCAAAAAGAGATGTAACCAACCTTGGAGATAGTGAAGAGAAATGCCCTGAATGTGGAAAGACTCTTGTTTTTAAACTTGGAAAATATGGAAAATTCCTAAGCTGTTCTGATTATCCAGAGTGTAAATATGCAAAGCCTTTAGCTGGAGAAAATGGAGAAGATGAGAATAAAGATTATGGAAAATGTCCCAACTGTGAAGATGGACTTTTTGTTTTAAAACAAGGAAGATTTGGCAAGTTCTTGGCTTGCAGCAACTATCCAAAGTGTAAAACTACTCAAAATTACATGGATAAGATAGGGATGAAGTGTCCTAAGTGTGGAGAAGGGGAAGTTGTTTTAAAAAAGGCAAAAAGAAGAAAGTTTTATGGATGCAGTAAATATCCAGATTGTGATTACAGCAGCTGGAAAAGCCCTTTAGCTAAAAAAGAAAAGAAAAGAGAATCTGTAACCTCACTAATATAGTTTCTATTGCCCAAATACTTTTTTATGTTAAACTCCCACCTATAAACCAATAATAGAAAGGAATAGATGTATGAGAGAAAAAAAGGATGGTGTTGTTGAGGTCATATGTGGCCCTGTGTGCTGTGGTAAGACAGAAGAAACTAAACGTCGTCTCAGAAGAGTAAGAATTGCAAGACTCAAGATTAAAGTCTTTAAACACGTAGACGATACAAGAGCAAGCAATAACGAAGTTTTTTCTCATGATGGATCTAGATTTGGATTTAAGGCGGTAACAGTTAGAAACTCGGGTGACATTAAGGATTGGATGCTTACTTGTCGGGCGAATGTTGTTGCGATAGATGGAGCTCAGTTCTTTGATGAAGGACTTGTGGAAGCAGTTGATGCGTTAGCGGATCGTGGTATTAGAGTCATTGTTAACGGGTTGGATATGAACTTTCGAGGACAATCCTTTCCTGTTATGGCTGAAATTATCACTAAAGCAGATAAGGTGGATAAGCTGCCAGCGATCTGTGTGGTATGTGGGGAACCTGCAACAAGGAGTCAAAGACTGGTAAAAGGCAAACCCGCTCCGTTTAGTGGACGCATTATTACTTATGAATCACCAACGGTAACATATGAGGCTCGATGCAGACATTGTCACGAAGTTCCAAAAGATTAGCCAGCAAAATAAAAAAAGAGGCTGTTATTTCCAAATCTCAGTCTCTTTTTTGTATTTAAATATGAAAACAGGTACTTGAGGAGGGCAGTAATAAGATCGGCTGTAAATTAATAAATTAATAATATTGCCGTCTTAGTAGACCATTCCTAAAGTACCTGTAATTTTTCAGATTAAGGCTTGTCACTTATCAATGGGTAAATAACCCTGTGACCTGGAAGATCCTTCCAGCGACCTTAAGATTTTCTCGGTCATGCCTTATCTCTGACGATGAAACAATGGTATCAAAATAAATATAGGTTGTCAAGTCTATGGGGTATTACGAAATAATACCAATTTAAATTCTATTGCCAAAAATAATATGATATGGTAACTTACCTATGACCTGAAACTCTCTCCCAGTAACGGGCTCAGGTGAGAAATTAAGAAAGAATTTGATTTCAAAACTAAAAGAGGGAAATAGATTAACTCTAAACTTAATCCTTTATCCCTCTTTAGAAAATATAAATATGGCTAAATATAAAGTACCTAAAATACAAGAAATGCTTGATGCTGGAGTTCATTTTGGACACCAGGTAAGAAGATGGCATCCTAAGATGGAGCCCTATATCTTTACTACATCTAAAAATATTCACATCATAGATCTAGAAAAGACGGAAAGTATGCTTGAAAAAGCTTGTGATTTTCTTTATGAACAAGCATCTATTGGTAAATCAATTGTATTTGTGGGAACAAAAAGGCAATCCAAAGAAATAGTAGAACTAGAAGCAAAAAGATGTGGAGCTATGTATGTGAATGAAAGATGGGTAGGGGGAACAATCACAAACTTTGACACAATAAAAAAGAACTTAGATAAACTTCTTGATCAAATTAAAGGAAGAGAAGAGGAAAAATTTGAAATCTATACCAAAAGAGAAAGATTAATGATAGACAGAGAAATAGAAAAACTTCAGATTGCATATGGTGGAATAGTATCTCTTAAGAAAAGTCCTGATGTTGTCTTTGTAATTGATCCAAAAAGAGAAAAAACGGCAGTTAGGGAAGCAAGAAGAGCTAATGTTCCTGTTGTTGGGATTGTTGATACAAATGCAGATCCTACTGAAGTAAATTACCCAATCCCAGCCAACGATGATGCAATAAAATCAGTAGCACTCCTGGTAAAAGCAATAGCTAGTGCAGTTGAGGAAGGTTATAGAGAGTGGGGGAAAACAAAGAAAGAAAAAGAAGAGAAGGAAGAAAAGGAAAGAAAAGAAAGAGAAAAAGAACTTGAAGTTAAAGTGGAAGTAAAACCTGAGGAAGCAATTATTGTTGAAGAAAAACTTGTTGAAGAGGTAGTAAAAGAAGAACAAGAGAAGATAGTAAAGGAAACACCTATAGAAGAAACTGAGTCTGATAAAAAAGAAGAGAAAGAAGATAAATAATTAAAAGATACTGCTTGTTAGTGTAGTATTTAAAAGGATTATATATGGCAATTGATGCTGAAAAAATAAAAAAACTTAGAGATGAAACAGGAGCTGGAATACTTGAGATAAAAAGTATGCTTGAAGATGTAGCAGGAGATTTTGAAAAAGCAAAAGAAGGATTAATGAAAAAGGTAGCTTCCAAAGCTGCTAAAAAAGCAGATAGAATAGCCAGTGACGGCCTTGTTTTTTCCTATATTCACAACGGAGGCAAGGTTGGAAGTATGGTTTTAATATCTTGTGAAACTGACTTTGTTGCCAAGACTGATGATTTTAAAAAGCTTTGCCTTGAGGTTGCAATGCAAGTATGCAGTGAAGACTACAAAGATGTAAAAGATCTTCTTGATTCTGAATACATTAGAGATCCATCCAAGAAGATTTTGGATTTAGTAAATGAAGCTATTGCAAAACTGGGTGAAAAGATAGAAATTGTTAAATTTGTGAAATTTAGTGTTGGAGAATAATTCTCCTTTTGTTATTATCTTGATATGAACACCTCTGATTTAAAGTTAAAATTAGGTAAATCCATTGAGTTTTTAAGAACTGAACTTAATCAAATAAGAACTGGAAGAGTATCTCCCCAACTAATATCTGATATCCAGATTGAAGCTTACAGTGGCACAATAATGACCTTAAAAGAGGTAGGTTCTATTACTGTTATGGATCCTCATAATCTTGCTGTTGGTCCTTGGGACAAGGGGATAATGGATGCTATTGTAAATGGAATAAGTAAAAGCAACTTAGGCCTTGGAGCGGTAAAAGAAGCTGATAGAGTTAGAGTAACTGTTCCAGCACTTACAGAGGAAAGAAGAGTTCAATTTACAAAAGAAGTATCTGAAAAAGTTGAAGAGATAAAAAACTCCATAAGAAATATTAGACAAGATGCAATGAAAGATATTGATAAGGATTATTCAGATAAGTTGATAAGCGAGGATGAAAAATTTAAACAAAAAGACGAGGTAGAAAAGATTGTTAAAGAATATGTTGATGAGGCAGATACTTTAGGTGAAGAGAAGAAAAAGGAAATAATGACAATTTAATACCCATGAGTATTCTCACTATTATTTTAATCTTAATAATAATGTCTGCGCTTGTGCTCTTTCATGAGTTCGGGCATTTTATTGCTGCAAAAAGAAATGATGTTAAGGTTGAAGAGTTTGGCTTAGGATTTCCTCCAAGGTTGTGGGGAAAGCAAATAGGGGAAACTCTTTATTCTGTTAATCTTCTCCCATTCGGGGGATTTTTAAAGATAGTTGGGGAGGGAGCAGAGAATGAAGATGAAGAAAGCGAGTATTTAAAAGATTCAAGAAGCTTTACATCAAAAACTCCTTGGCAGAAGATATCCATTTTGTCAGCGGGAATATTTATGAATCTTCTTTTAGCAGTTATCCTTTTCTACATCTTTTTTATTATTAACAACTTTAGATCTTTTTATATTCCTATGATCTTTGATTATAAGTTTAGATTTGGAAAGGAAGAGACTTATAAAACAGTTGTTTTTGATATGGAGGATGATTCAGCAGCTAAAGAGTCAGGAATTACTGCAGGTGATGTAATTCTAAAGATTGATGGGGTAGGTATAAATGGTGTTACGGAGATGAGGAAAGCCCTATCCGGAAAGGCTGGTAAGACAGTAAAAATTGAGGTTCTTGATATAAGAGATAGATCGTACTCAAATATAAGAACGATTGAGGTTACGCCAAAGACAAATACAAATCCTCAAACACCAGATGAAGGGGATTCAATTATTGGAGTTTATTTAGGAGATGCAGCATCAATTGTTTACGATAAACTTTGGGAGAGGATTCTTGTTGCTCCTCTTCATTCATATAATATTCTTGCGTACTCAACAATTGCTTTTGGGAAGATAATTGGACTATCTATAGCAACCAAGGATATAACTCCAGTATCAAGCAGTATGGCTGGTCCTGTGGGTGTGTTTAATGTAATAGGAAGCGTGTTTAAGGGGGGTGGGCCAAAGGTTTTTTTGAGTTTGCTAGATACAGTTGGAATAATCTCACTTGGTTTTGCATTCTCAAATATATTGCCGATACCAGCTCTTGATGGCGGTAGAATAGCATTTAAAGTGTTTGAGGGTATTACTAAAAAGAAGGTTAGTGTGGATTTTGAATCCAAGGTTCATCAATTTGGAATGATTGCCATTTTAATCTTTGCAGTTCTCATTACATTTAAAGATCTAAAACTTTAATTCCTTTTCAAATCAATAAATCCTGAAACGCTAGTTTTTCTTATTGTTTCAATACAGCCGATATGGTATAAGTTTTGCATTCTTTTGTACGGTGTGAGTATACTTAAGATTGTAAATTGAAAAGCAATAAATTCTCTATAAATTTATTTAGGGTTCATACTATTAGAAATTGAGTAAATAAATTATTAGACAAAAAGCACTGAGATTAGATCACAAGACTTGAATTTGTGTCATCCCAAGATAAAGAGTGCTAGTAATGTGGATAACCAAGGGGGCTTTGTATCGAAAAAAGAAGGTAGAATTACGTTGTATTTACAGTTTAATTGGTAGTTTGGAGGTGTTTACTGCCAAGCGTCTATTAGGCGCTTATATCAAACACACATGTTGAGTGCCAGTAATAGATTGTGTTTGATGCAAAATTATGACAAAAGTAAAAGTTAGACACGGAGAAAGTTTAGATCAAGCATTGAGAAGATTTAACAAAGAGGTTTTAAGAGCCGGTATACTACAAGAGTTAAAAGATAGAGAACATTATATTAAACCTAGTGAGGTAAGAAGAAGAAAATACAAAGAATTAAAACATAGGTTTTATTTAGAAGGGAAAAACAAATGATAATAGATGATATTAGATCTAAGCTGGTTGGATATCAAAAAGCCAATGATACATTTAGGGTTGGTGTGTTGAGGTTTTTCTTGTCCCAAGTTAATAACAAGGAAATAGAACTAAGAGGGCAGCAAAAACAATTAACTGATGAGGACGTCTTTAAAGTACTTAAAAAAGAAATAAAAAATAGAAAAGAAAATATAGAATTATATGAAAAAGCTAATAGACCAGAGCTTCTAGAACAAGAGAAGAAAGAGTTAGATATTTACATGGAATACGCAAAACTATTTCCTTTTGAACTTGAACCTGTAAATCCAATGTATCAAAAAGGAAAGAATTAATTGTTTGTGTAGGCTATAAAGATGGATTTAAAAAATCTCCTAAGTAAAGAAAAAATCTTCATATCTGTTTCAATTGTTGATGATAAGCAAATGCAGGAATTGAACAAACAGTATTTAAACAAAGATAATCCTACTGATGTACTGTCATTTGAAATAGGGGAATCACAAGAAGATGGAACCTACTATTTAGGCGATGTAGTTGTAAATAAAGAACAGGCTAAAAGACAGGCAGGAGAGTATGGAAATGATCTGGAAAAGGAGATTTCAGAGCTTGTAGAGCACGGAATACTGCATCTTTTAGGTGTTCACCATGAGGAGGAAAAATGAAGATAATTGTGGGCTTAGGAAATCCTGGAATAGAACACCAAAGAAATAGACATAATACCGGCTTTATTGTTCTTGATAAGTACGCTGAAGGTTTAGGATTAACATGGGAGGCATCTTCAAAGTTTGATTCTGAAATTATTATTCAAAAGGATTTTATTCTTGTTAAACCTCAAACTTTTATGAATAACTCTGGTAATGCTGTTTCAAAGATTTTAGGTTACTACAAAGTGGACCCGAAAGATTTGATTATTATTCATGATGATGTTGATTTGTCTTTCTTAGGAGTAAAGAAACAGTTTGGTGCAGGACCTGCAGGTCACCACGGAGTAGAGGATATTGTTGAGAAGTTAGGGACTCAGGATTTTTGGAGGGTAAGAATAGGTCTTGGAAGACCTCTTGGTAATATCTTAGTTGAAGACTGGGTTTTACAAGATTTTAGTGAAGAAGAGATTGAAAAGATAACTCAATTAGATGTTGGTATACCAACATTATAACTCTTATTATTTATCCCATAGCTTTGACTTTTAGTCTGTTTTTATATATAATATCAGCAATTAGAAAATAGACATAACAGGAGACAGTTATGGGTACCAGTTTCGAGTTCGATTATCTTCTTGGCTCTCACGTTGAGTGGGTGAAGGGAGGAAAAATCTATGGAGGTGTGGTAAAAAATATTACAACAAAAGGAGGTATTTATTTTTTTAGAATTCACAACCTTTTCATGTTCGATGCAAAAAACAAAACTTGGGTAGATTTACACTCTCAATTTTCTGTGGAGGGTCTTCTTGATGATGAAGAAAGAGTACTAAGGTGTAGATCGGGGAGAAAAATAAGATACCAAATGATCAAAGAGCCCGAGGCGTATGTGTTTAAAGATGTCATTAATCATATGCCGAGACACTCTCTTTTACATATTGTCGTGTAGTTTTATGGCCCGGTAACTCAATAAGTTGTCGGGCTTTTTTCTGTACTAAATTTCATCTCCTCATTTAAGTTTTAATAATAATTTCCTAACCGAAATTAGTGGTTTACAACCATTGAAGATTTATACTAAAGTTTAGGCAGTTATGTACTATACAAAATACCGTCCACAAAAATTCACAGAAGTATGTCGTCCAAATGAAGCTGCGGATGTTCTATCCAAGCAGGTTCAAACAGGAAAAACAGTACATGCGTATCTTTTTATAGGACCAAGAGGAACAGGAAAAACCACCGTTGCAAGAATACTTGCAAAGTCCCTAAATTGTACGAAACTAAAAGCGAACGGAGACCCCTGTGATAAATGCAGCAATTGTGAATCAATAAAAGCTGGATCTTATGTTGATTTAATAGAGATAGATGCAGCAAGCAACAGAGGAATAGACGATATAAGGGAGCTGAAAGATAAGATAAAATTAGCTCCAACCATGGGAAAGAAGAAGATATATATTATTGATGAAGTACACATGCTAACAACGGAAGCATTTAATGCGATATTAAAAACTCTTGAGGAACCTCCTAAGAACACTAACTTTATTCTTTGTACAACTGAGGATCATAAAATACCTGCAACAATAAAATCAAGATGCCAGGTATTTAGATTCAAAAGAGCAACCGTTCCTCAGATAATTGAAAAGCTAAAACAGATTGCAGAAAGTGAAAAGATAAAAATATCAGACATTGAACTTAAAAAAATTGCTGAAGCATCTCTTGGAGGATTTAGAGATGCAGAAACTTTACTACAGCAGGTAACCGAAGGAGAAATAAATATAGACTCCCTGTTAAGCGCGTCGTCAAAGGAGAAATACATTGAGTGTGTAGATTATTTAATATCCTGTAAAACATCAAAAGCGTTATCAATAGTAAGTGATGTCTTTGAAGAAGGGGTTGATTTATATGTTTGGGTGGGAGAACTTTTAAAATATTTAAGAACTTTGTTTTTTATAAAATCAGGAGTTGCTGAAAATGTATCTGAAGTTACAGATGAGATTATTGAAGCAACTAAACAACAAGCAAAAAAGATAGATATAAAATGGTTGGTAAGAACCACTAATATTTTACTTGAAGCTCATAAAAATATTAGGAGCTCTTTTATTCCTCAGCTTCCAGTTGAACTTGCAATAGCAGATATATGCTCAAACGGGGATGGTGAAGATAACAAGGAGGATTATGAAGATGAAGACAAAGATCCAAGAGATGGGAAGGTAGGTAAAAAAGAAGAAACTGAGGTTGAAGATAACGTTAAAGAATATGACAACAAAAAGATAAAAGCTGATAATGAAAAACCTGCTATTTCACTAAAGAAAGTAAAGAAAAACTGGGATAAGCTTGTTAAGAAAAGTAAAGATATAAATCACTCTCTGACTGCACTTCTAACTTCCAGTAAACCAGTAGGAGTTGAAGGCAGTAATTTAATTCTTGAAGTATTTTATCCTTTTCATAAGGAAAGATTGGAAAGTGTAAGAACTAGAAAATTACTTGATAAGCTAAGTGAAGATACATACGGAATTTGTTTAAACGTTAGATGTGTCGTTAGTTTGGAAAAACCTAAGAACAATAAGAAAGATAACCTAACCGATTTAAATGTTTCTGTCCCGGCAGGAATTGACAAGAAATCAATTCTTGAGGCTTTTGATGGTGGCTTACCGATAGCAGCCAAAAATTGATACAATAGCTTAAGATGAAGTTACCAAAACCAATTTCCAGCTTAATAGACTCGTTTGAAAGACTTCCCGGTATTGGTCCTAAAACTGCTCAAAGGTTAACCTTCTTTTTACTCCATTTTCCACAAGAAGAGTTAGAGAAATTTGCGGATTCGTTAACAGAATTAAAAAAAGGAACTAAGCTTTGTTTAGTATGTAAAAATGTGACAGAGTTTGATACTTGCTCTGTGTGTGATGATCCACTTAGAGATAAAAGGTTGATTGCTGTAGTTGCAAATCCCTTGGACTCTTTTGCTCTGGAAAAGACTAATTTCAAAGGCGTTTATCATGTTCTTCATGGAATAATAGATCCCTTAAATAATGTAGGTCCTGATGAGATTTTTGTTAAAGAGCTTATTGAAAGACTTGAAAAGATAGTGGGAGAAAAAGACTTTGATAGTTTAGATACTCATAAGCCAATAGAGGTTGTTCTGGCAACAAATACTAGCATGGAAGGAGAATCTACGGCTATGTATATATCAAAAATGATAAGAGAAAAGGGATTGGGACAAGATAAAATTAAGATAACAAGAATAGCAAGAGGCCTTCCAGTTGGTGGAGATATTGAATACGCGGATGATATTACATTAAGCAGAGCTATGGATGGGAGATTGGAGATATAACTTTAATCACTTGTTTGTGATAAAATTTTACTCAATATGAGAATTTATAACTCTCTTTCAAAACAAATAGAAGAATTTAAACCCATTGAACCAGATACAGTTAAAATGTATTGTTGCGGACCCACGGTTTATATGTACCCACATATTGGAAATTGGAGAACAGCTGTGTTTGCAGATATGCTGTATAGAACCCTTAGGCTTAATGGTTATAAAGTTGACTACATAATGAATATGACTGATGTAGGGCATATGTTTGAAGAATCTGGGGATCCTGAAGGTGGGGAAGATAAGATAGAAAAGCAGGCAGTTGAAGAAGGAAAGTCAGCTAAAGAAATAGTTGAGTTTTACATAAAAGAATTTCTTAGGGATTACAAGGAGCTTAATCTTAATGAACCCAGAAAGTTTACAAGAGCCTCTGAATATATTGATGATCAGATTGATTTAATAGCCACGCTAGAGGAAAAAGGCTATACATACACAACCTCAGATGGTGTCTATTTTGACACATCAAAGTTTAATAAATATGGGGAACTTTCAGGACTTACGATAGAAAATATAAAAGAAGGTGCAAGAATAGATCCAAATCCTGAGAAAAAGAACCCTACTGATTTTTCATTGTGGAAGTTTTCTCCTAGAGATAAAAAAAGACAACAGGAGTGGCAGTCACCATGGGGTGTTGGTTTTCCAGGATGGCATCTTGAATGCTCGGCAATGATTCTTTCTGAATTAGGAGATTCAATAGATATTCACGCTGGAGGTGAGGACCTAAGAATGATTCATCACCAGAATGAGATTGCTCAAAGTGAGTGTGCAACTGGAAAGAAGTTTGTAAATTACTGGACTCATGTAGCATTTTTAATGGTTGATGCTGGAAAGATGAGTAAAAGCTTAGGGAATGTTTACACTCTTGGGGATGTAAAAAACAGAGGGTTTAGCCCATTAGATTTAAGATACATGTTTATGACTGCTAATTATAGAACGCCTCTTAATTTCACATGGGAAGCCTTAGGTAGTGCTCAAAACTCACTTAATAAGATATATGACATAGTAGGAAGTTATGATCAGGATTCAAGATCTGAGGTATCTGAGAAGTATATGAAGAAGTTTAAAGAAAGACTTGATGATGACATAAATACACCAGAGGCTTTAGCTGTTATGTGGGAGCTTTTAAAAAGTACAATATCTGAGGCATCTAAATTAAATACAATTCTAAAAATGGATGAATTCTTGGGTTTAAAGCTTCAAGAGCATATTGGTTATGAAATTCCAGATAATATTAATGATCTGGCGAAGATGAGAAGAGAGTATAGAAAAAATGGAATTTGGGATAAAGCTGATGTAATTAGAAGGCAGGTTTTGGATTTAGGATATATTGTTGAGGATCTTCCAAGCGGGGAGTTTAAAATCAGAAAGAAGTTTTAATACTTAGCTTATACCTTTTAACTATTCTGAAGATAGCCATTTAACTGCATTTACCCCAACGTAATCTCTAAGCTTTAGTACATATTTTGGTTCGTATGTTATATTGTCAGATGGGTACCTTTCATTATGTGTCCCTTGAAGAGTTCTTTGGAATTTTATTATATCTGCAACAAAAACTCCGTTTAGCACGAGTGCCGATGAAGTCTCTCCTTCTGTTATATTGTATGCAGTAAATATAGTTCCATCTGCAAACAACCCAACCTTTACAGTGTTGACACTCTTTGATATTTCAACATCCCCTTTTACTATAAATAAGGCTGCGGAGCTATTAGCAACTTGGATAGTACTTGAGATTCTTAAATCTCCATTTACAAAAACTATTTGATTAAATGTTGCACTACCGTAGTTACCGGGTATTTTTCCTGAGGTTATTTCATAATCTCCATTTATATAGTAAACACCTGAGGATGAAATTAAATTACCTGATGTTGATATCTGTGTTTTTGTATTTGGTGCTATCTCAAATAACTTATCGTAATCATAATCAGGAGGAGCTACTGATTGAGTCATGTACAAATCTAGTGAGGAATCAAAGAAGCTAATAGAATCTCCCCCCGCTTCTACTAGTCCATCAGTATTATCTTCATATGCTTCTGAGATCATATCAACATCATTATTTGCCCTTACTATTCCTCTCCCTCTTACCTTTATCCAAGGACCATTTATACACATATCTTTGATAGCAAAATTTCCTGCCATATCTTCTGAATAGAATCTTGTATAATGGCATATCTTCCAGTTGCTATCACAAAAATCAACTTTAGGTGTAATAAGATAAGCTGAGTGAGATCCAGGAAGAAATGGTGGAGACACCAGTATTGCCCAACCGTTATCTTGCCATGTACTACTACAACTATCTAAGACTGAGAAACGTCCAAACCCATCATGTACTCTTGTTGTGTATTGAAATTTATCAGTAAAGGTAGATAGACCTGATGTAGCATCGTCCACATGTGTCCATACATAAAGTTCGTGGTCATTTCCAAATAATGCTCTTACTGCTCCTGAATCCCTCCAGTTTCCAGGGGGAGTTTGATCTATTTTAAAACTTAAGTTTTTTGTACCCTCAATATTTCCTGCGTTGTCTACAGCATAGTACTCAATGGTATGTTCCCCATCTGTTGCAACGGAAAATGTGGTAGTTGGAGTTAAGGAGCTATTTATATTTACTGCATCTATCCACATTGTGCCTGCACCGTTTAAGCCCACTTCCATATAAACTCCAATTGCATCACCTACACTTACTACAAAATTTAATGAAAGATGCGTCCAATCATTTGTTCCAGTTAAAGTTGAACTGGTTGAGATTAACCTTATTGTTGAATCTTGAGATACAGCATAGATTCTAAAGTAGACACTTCCAGTAACATTTTCTGTCTTTATCCATGCGTAGGCGTTCATACTGTCGTATGGAGTAGTTACTGCAAAGCTATCTTGATGGTTTATTGAATGCCACGATCCACCGGTTGAGGATATGTTTATAGATGTTGTTGCAAAGCTTGGTTTATATACTGCAGTATCGCTAGAGTAGGTTACATATTCATCTTGTACTCCAGCTGCCCAGTCCTCTGTATATAAAGGAGATACTCCACCTGATATCTCAAATGATGGATTTGGAGCTAAGTTTAATGTGTCTGTGAAATCTTCTTTGATCCAGTTTCCAGAATCTATTCTGTAGTTTATTTCTTTCACACCACTTTCAGAATCTGTTGAAACAAGGGTAACTTCTACTGGAGTTACATACCACTGATTTTTACCATCTGGATCTTCTGGGTCTTTTGTTGCTGAAGTTACAGGTGGTGTAGTACCTGCTAGTGCTATAGCAGAGAATAAAAAGAATAGAGAAGATATTAATAAAGTTTTAAAAAGAATAAAGATTTGTTTTTTAAAGATAGAATATTGAGGCATTAGGTTAATGATAGTTTATTTTGTTGTAGTTTTAAAGAAAGTAACTATATTTAATCGTTTTATTGTTATATCCTATTAATTAATGGCGTTACAAGAATTAACTTTTGAAGAAGTATCTTCCATCATTCCATATGACATAGCTTCTTATGTACCAATTGTAAATAAAAACGAGAAAGTTGATAGATACGCTGAGCAGGCTATAGAACGACACATGACTGTTCCAAAACCAGAGGATTTTATTAGAGAAGAGGTTCAAAATGTTGAGAGTGCTCTTGGCGAATTCACTTCATACATGCATAAGATAAACTCATCTGTGGAAAACAAGATGAAAAGAGGAGTGGGAAATATAGAAATGGCGAAAAGTTCTATCCTTGCAAAGGGATTAGGATGCAAAACTTTTACTAGTTACTTAAAAGATCATGTAGCTTCGCAGGATTTGTATAACGAGTCAGTTGAGTTGATAAAAGCAGCCACAATGGGCTTGATGTTACTTGATTTAGACACATTTGATATTAATTTTGAAACGTTTGGTAGGATTGCAACATTGGATAGGTTTGCTGATCTAGGTGTCCTTAGTCCTAATAAGGCTGATCTTGCATTAGAGGTTGTCTCCGAAGCATGTCCTGATTGTGTAGAGTACAAAAGGCAGTACAGTAATTTTAATGAAGGACTTAAAGCTGAGGTGTTTACTATTTACTCCTTACTATCTTCTCAGGAGCTGGTTTCTAATTATGAGGTATTGAAAGCTAATCCAAACGAAGATGTTGAGGGTATAGATGTTGTTATTAGAAAAAGAGGAGAAAAAAGTTATACAGCACTCTATGATGTTAAAAAAGCTACGGACAGGTTCTCCTCAGGTGTTTGTACGTTGTGTTACGAAAATGGGCAAGTTCGTCCTTATGAGAACGATGAATATAGACTATCTTTAATTGAAGAGTATAAAATCAACCTGAATCCTGTTGGAAGGACGCCAGAAAGAACGAAAAAACCTGTTGTTATTGTTAGGATGCCTGATAATTTTGCTACCGATGACTCCATTTCTGGTATTGCAGAATTTGATAAGCAGGAGTATATTGCCTTTCTGACTAGAATTCTGAATGAGACATGGTATATTACAGAAAGAAGAAGAAAGGAGATTAAGTGAGTAGCAGTATAAAGATTCACAGAGAAGGCTATGTTCCTTCTAAATTACCAGGTGATGATGAGATTATTCAAATGCTGATGACATTTAAGGATGATACCCCTAAAGATGGTCAGGGTAAAAGAGGATGTAAAGGTAGGGATAAAAACCAGAATAATCAAGTTAACACTTCTAACTCTAAAACCGTAAGCACAATTTCTTAGTGTTTGCGGTTTTTTATTATATCAGATTTGTTCTCTGTTATAATTTTCACATGCCTCAAATATATTCAAACTTAACTTCCGATAATGCTGATCTTGTACAAGATACTTTATCTGGTGTTTTGGATGTTAAGGGTGGGGGAAAAAGAGGAAAGAATCACGATAAAAATGAGATGGGTGGAAGAACATTTAAACAGATAAGAAAAGAGGAAGTAGAGAATTCTCAAGGAAAAAGAAGAGATGAAGCTGAAAGAGAAGTAATAAAAACACTAGAACATTTTCCTAAATCTGATCATTTGGAAGTTACTGATAAAAACATTGATAAATACACAAAATGGCTCCTTGATTCACTAAAGATAAATGAACCCGTAATTAACAACTTCGATCTTGAATATAGTCAATTTTCAGCAGGGGGCCCTGGAGGACAGAATGTAAATAAAGTAGCAAATGCTGTTTTATATAAACATTTAATAACTGGAATGTATGCAAATTCCAGAGATAGTACAAATACAATAGAGAATAGAAATCATGCTTCAGAGTCTTTGTATGAAGATCTTGGTGTATTAGTTAAAAACTGGAAACTAATACTTTCTGATATCCCGTCAAATAAGTGGGAGGAGGCTATAGAGACTTTCATCAAGAAATCGTTAGAACTTTAACCGCTTTTTTAATTGACTTTTGTCTAATAATCGTCTATTATTTGTCTAATGACTCTGTTTAATCCTAAATATACAATAACACCTAAAATACTAGAAAATATTAAAAAGATAACAACACTAATTACAGGACTGAATTTTAAGAGATTTTCTAAAACAGTATTACTAGAATTTGAGAAATTGGCGCAAGAACAATCTACCCACTCATCCACAAGCATAGAGGGAAACCCTCTTCCTTTAACTGAGGTTAAGAAAATATTAAAGAATAAACCTCAACATATCAGAGACACTGAAAGAGAGGTAATAAACTACAATAATGCTCTTGAATACTTAAAAGAAATTACTGATAAAAATAAATCTAATATATCAGGCACAAAGAATATAAAAACACTTCTAACTGACTCCTTAGTTCAAGAAATACATAAAAGAGTTATGTCTGGTTTAGTCCTAAAGACAGATATTGGAAAATACAGAAATAAACCGGTTATAGTAAATAATCCTAAAAATGGAAAGATAGTTTATCTACCTCCTGATTATAAGGATGTAAATAAGCTTATGAGTGAGCTTAATAGTTTTATCAATAAGAATATATATACGGTTGATCCGATAATACTTTCGGGAGTATTTCATAAGCAATTTGTGGTTATACACCCATTTATTGATGGAAATGGGAGAACAGCAAGGCTTATTACTAAGTTTTTGTTGTCAGGAATGGGTTTAAATACCTTTAACCTATTTAGTTTTGAGAACTACTA
>Ga0265292_1001990_pt1 | contig 15539 bp, 12 predicted proteins | sample Munlanlewell296A_FD_189080 | JGI IMG/M metagenome (GOLD analysis project Ga0265292, IMG submission 189080) | Leachate microbial communities from a municipal landfill in Southern Ontario, Canada - Leachate well 296A | ecosystem: Engineered > Solid waste > Landfill > Unclassified | place: Canada... | reverse complement strand
CATGGTCGGGAGGACGAACAGGCTCGAGATGGGCCAGGGGTTCCCGAGGATCTTCGCCTGCAGGCGGCCCGCTTGCTCCCACCGCAGGGAGGCGAGGCGCAGCAGCACGCCAATCGTGGCCGCAAAGAGGGACCAAGCCAGGAGGCGGAAGAGGCACGTGTTCGCGGCATGGAAGCCGTCGGAGACCGTCGGCCGTCGGCCTTGGATCCGCATGTAGGCGGACCCGATGATCGCCGCCATGAAGTAGATCGCGAGGAAGTAGGAGACCAGGTAGGCGACGAACATCTCCTGGTACAGGAAGGGGCTGTCCGCCGACCCGGGCGGGAAGCCCAAGGCCCAGAAGCTCAGGAACACGAGGAGCCAGACGAGGCCGTTCATCACGAGCGCGAGGAAGGGCAGCGTGAGGAGTTGCGGGTCCTTCGAGAGCACGCGCAGGCTCGTCCACGTCAGGTGGAGCCCTCTCGCCAGCTGGGCCTTGAGGCCGGTCTTAACCGGAACCGAACGCTCCGCGTGGCCCCAGGAGGTCGACTCGGTGGAGTGCATCCCGCGCGGTCATTCGAGCTGATGCGACATAAAGCTGTTGTCAATGCGCGGGCCGTCAATCCTGGGTCTCGTCCTCGTCGATCCGCTTCTGTTCGCCCTCGTATTTCGTGGCCAGGAGGCGGACGATCTCCGCGGCCTTCACGTCGCCGATCTTCGAGACCTTCTTCAGCTCCTCCTCGGAGGCGTTGAAGACCGCGCGCACGGAACCGAAGTGTTCCAGGAGGTTCTTCGCGAGGGTCTCGCCGACGCTTGGGAGCCCTTCGACGAGGAACCGTTGCTTCTGGTCCATCGTCAGCGTTTTGGGTTTGTGTCTCAGTCCATATTCCGATGCGCCCTTGTCTTGACGCTTCCACAGCACGCTGAGCAGGAGCGCGGTCTGTTCCTTGTCTGCGGTCGTGAGGACGGGCACGCGCTCGGTCGTCTCGAGAGCGAGGAGGGCGCCCATGATCGCCTGAGGATGCCGGAACGTCGAGATCTCCGCCAGGTCTCCCTCGAGGATGAGGAGCGGCTGCGGGTAGGCGTCCCGCAATCGTCGCACCTGCTCGAAGAGGCGCTTCCGGATCATCGAGTTGAAGAAATCGTAGAGGGTTTTGCGCTCGATGCCGATGGGCCCGAGAACATAATCGCCGGGCGCAATTTTCTTGATCTCGAACTCCACGCCGAGTTCGCCCAACTTCTCCGGGATGTCCTCGGGTTCGTTCGAATCCACGATGAGCGGGACGCGCACGCGATCATCGAAGCAGAGTCGCGATGTAAACGTTCCGGTCGGGTGCGCGACGACTCCTCGTCGGGGAATCAGCGCCCTCAGGAGAACGACGGACAGGCAGCCTTTTTGCCGTGTTCTGCGTGCTCGCTTCTGCATGGCCCGACGGGAGACCGCAAAGGTGCTCGCGGTCACGATGCTCGGCACCTTGGACACGACCGCGCTCCTGCCTGTGATCGCCTTGTACGCACAGTTCCGCGGTGCGGATACGCTGACCACCGGTGTCATCGTCGGGCTGTATTCCGCGGTCCACGCCCCCGCGAACCTGGTCTTTGGCCGGCTCGTGGACCGATGGGGGCGGAAGGTCCCGATGGGCCTGGGACTCCTCTGGGACGCAGTGAGCGTGTTCCTGTACTCCCTGGCCACGACGCCCCTGCTCCTTGCCTTCGTACGAGTGAGCCATGGAATCGGAGGCGGCCTCGTTGGTCCGAGCACGATGTCCCTCGCAGCCGACACGGCCACGGAAGAGAGGAAGGGACGAGCCATGGCCGTCTACGGCATGTCGATTGCCCTCGCGGTCGTCGTCGGCACGGGGATTGCGACGCCCGTCACGACGCGACTCGGATACGCCGCGCTGTTCTACATCCTGTCCACGGGTCTCGTTGCGGGGTTCCTCATCTCCCGGACGATCCGCGAGCCGCGAATCTCTCGTCAGCTTCGCCCGATTGATCGTCCGCGCCTTCTTCGATACCTTCGGCGCCCGGAGCCGCTCGCGGGATACGCGGGGATCTTCAGTCTCCACTTCGTCCTTGGAACTTTCGTGACGCTCGCGCCCCTCTATCTCGTAGGCGAGCGGGGATTCGGGGTGACCGTGGTGGGGCTGAGCTTCTTCACGTTCGCGGTGGCATCGTTCCTGTTCCACTACCTCGGCGGCGTTCTCGCAGACCGGCACGGTTCGGCGTTACCCACACTGGTCGGGCTCGCCGTGGTTGCGGTCTCGATGGCGGCGATTCCCGTCGCGCGGGAGTTGCCCGTCTTGCTCGCCCTAATGGCCCTCTTTGGCCTCGGGCACGGGTTCGTCTTCCCGGGATCCTCCGCACTCGTCTCGCGTCGCGCAGATCCGGATCAGTTGGGCTTCGTGACGGGCCTCTTCTACGCGATCCTCGTTATCGGCGTCGCGCTGGGCGCTCCCGCCATGGCCGCGGTCGCTTCCGTCTCGAGCATCGGGATTGGGATCGCGGGCAGTTCCGCGATCGGCATCGTGGGTATCGCCTTCGCGGCCCGCGCGTGGCTCCATCCCGCGGAGCGGCCTGCCGCATCGGTCGTGAATTCCGCGGCCACGGAACCGGATCTGCGCAAATCATAGCCACGCCTTGGAGTGCGTGGAGAGCTTCCGCTCGCCGAAGGTATTACGCGGGAAAATCACGGGCCGATCATATGCACCCTGTTTGACGGCTAAGCCGCCAACGCACCACCGACGGGTGCTGATGTGGCTACGGCGGTTAGTGGCGGCGGGCTGAACACGTCGCCCTTGCGGACTTCGTGCGTACACCCCCGCTCTATCAACGCGGTCGACTACCGCGGCCGTAAGATGCCTCGTCTTGAGGGCGGTTTCCGGCTTAGATGCTTTCAGCCGTTATCCGTATGGCGCGTGGCTGCTCGGCAATGCCTTGCCAGACAACCGATACACTAGAGGCGCCGATCCCCCGTTCCTCTCGTACTTAAGGGACCTTCCCCTCAGGCATCAAAGCGCTTCCACCAAAAAGCAACAAACCTGTCTCACGACGGTCTGAACCCAGCTCACGATCCCTTTTAATGGGCGAACAACCCCACCCTTGGCAGCTCATGCACCACCAGGATAGGAAGAGCCGACGTCGAAGTAGCAAGCCTCCGGGTCGATAGGAACTCTAGCCGGAGACGACTCAGTTATCCCCGGGGTAACTTTTCTGTCATCCATGGCCCCCACAAATGAGGCTCATGGGTTCGCTAGGCCCCACTTTCGTGTCGTGGACTCTCGTTAGGCAAGTCCACGTCAGGCTAGCTTTTCCCCTTACAGTTAACGGAGGATTTCTGACCCTCCTAAGCTAACCTTTGGGCGCCCTTGTTATCTTTTTGAGGGCGTGGCGCCCCACCCAAACTGCCCACCTATCGTTGTCTCTCCGAAGAGGTAAGCCGTACGAACCCAGAAGGGCGGTGTTTCATCGGTCTCTCGGTTGCGGCCTAGCGGCCGCCCCTTTGTAACGAGTCCCGCCTACACTACACATCCAAACTCATACGGCAGCGACAGACTGCAGTAAAGCTCCACGGGGTCTTCGCTTTCAGGTGGAAGGTACTGGACTGTGCGCCAGTAAGTCAGTTTCACCGGCCTCTACGCGGGGACAGTAGAGCTCTCGTTGGGCCTTCATGCAAGTCGCCAATTAAGCGACAAGGTATTACGCTCACATCTGTTGCTTTCGTGACCTCCGATTCATCGGAGGCGGGGCACGATTTCTCGTGACCTCCCCATGTCGCCATGGGGGTCGGACTGTATCTTCACCGCATCGCTGCGGAGTCCGGCGTACAGTCTCTGAGGATTCTCGATGCTGAAAGGTTCGTCTTTCGGTTCATCTCCAAGGATAGCTGCGCGATTCGCCGCAGTCCGGTCCAACTCAGGTGATCTCCGGAATTCATTATTCGAATCACCTGGCCGAACCTTTCGAAGTCGTACCGTTTCTTCGTCCGCAAGGGATGCGTCTCAAAGAACTCGACGACTCGCGTCAAGTTATGGAGACCTCGAATCCTCAGCTCCATCCGATCGCCGTTATTCACGACCACCGAACCACAGTCGAAGAACGACTGAAGGAGTCTGAGGAGGTCCTCATCCCTGCGGTGCTGCACGACTCTAAACTCCGGCAAGACTTGCCATCCCGTCCTCATCGCTGGTTGGCGATTGAGGGCGACATGGAAACAGCCTTCCCCGTCGACGAACCCGACGACCCATTCCGCATCAAGCCTTTCCTGCTGATTACCTGCGCCCATCGCTTTGTCACTGTCCTCATAGCGCAGCCTTCCTCCAGATGTCTATCGGGAGGGGGAGGCCGAAACTACTCGGACGAGTAGCGTGGGATTCTCAGGCGTTCCAGCATATGGCCGAATTTTACTAAGGCAACGCAGTCACCTTAAGCAACCTGTTACTTTCCTGACCTCTCGCGATTCGAGAGGCGGGCCGCGATTTCTCGCGACCTCCTCATGTCGCCATGAGGATCGGACTGTATCATCGTCACTCGATTGTGACGTTCGGCGTACAGTCTCTGAGGGTTCCGATCTCTGAGGAGATCGGCCTTCCCTGCGGATTGTCCGCACTTCGAGATTGTTACCGCAAACGCGGTACTCGAAGATGCTCGGATGTTCCCGCATATAGCCGAATTTCGCGACCCCCTTTGGTCGAGGGTCATAGTTACCCCCGCCGTTTACTGGTCCTTCGTCCCGTTGAAACGAGCTTTCAGATACCAGCACTGGGCAGGCTTCAGCGGCCGTACACAACCTTTCGATCTGGCGGCCACCTATGTTTTGGGTAAACAGTCGGGGCTCCCTTGTCACTGCGACCAGCCGCTCTCGCGGCTGGCACCCCTTGTACCGAAGGTACGGGGCTAATTTGCCGAATTCCCTCGCGTAGATTTTCGCCGACGCGCCTTGGGCTTCTCACCCAGGGGCACCTGTGTCAGTTCTAGGTACGGACAGGCGGAATGACTCCAACGTCCTTTTCACGGGCACCACGGCTCAGCGGACGGGGTTGCCCCCGCACTCCCATCTTCATCCCTTTCTCGCCATTACGGCACTCCGGGGACTTCAACGGTTGGATCGCCAGGCAAGACGAATCCACCTACCGCGATGCGTCCGACGTTGGACAGGGTTCCGCTTGGTGCAGGAATATTAACCTGCTTCCCTTTCGCGTTCCTCGGTTATGGGAACACTTAGGACCGACTAACCCTCGGCTGACGAGCATTGCCGAGGAACCCTGGCCCTTTCGGCGGTGCGGATTCTCACCGCACTTTGCTGCTACTCCTCCCAGGATCCTCATTCGAACGCGGTCCACCGGACCTCACGGCCCGACTTCGACCCGCGCACGACGCCCCTCTACAAGATCACCTTTCGGTGCTCTGCAGTATCGGTGACCGACTTAAGCCCCGTCCCTTTTCGGGGCCCATAATCTCGGCTGGTGAGCTGTTACGCTATCTTTGAATGATGGCTGCTTCTAAGCCCACATCCCAGCTGTCTGAGACTACGAACTCCCTTTAGTATTCGCACTGAGTCGGCACTTAGGGACCTTAACTGCAGGTTGGGCGGTTTCCCTTACGGATGCCGAGATTACCCCAGGCACCCGACTCCCGGCTTCTACGGCGACCGCGGATTTGGAGTTTGACAGGGCACCGACGGATTTCTCCGCCTCAGCGCCCAATCGGTCGCTCTACCCCACGGCCTAACCTCCGCCGAGGTCCAGCTGCGACTGATTTCGAGGGGAACCAGCCATTCCCGGCCTAGATTGGCCTTTCACCCCTATGCCCAGCTCACCCCAGTGATTTGCACATCAACACGGGTTCGGCCCTCCACCTCCCTTTCGGAAGGCTTCAGCCTGGCCAGGCATAGATCGACCGGCTTCGGGCATCGCACCCATGACTCCTCGCGAGCCCACGACGCGCCTCGCGCCTTGCGGCGTTGCGCGCATGTCGCTTTCGCTTCGGCTCCCCGCGTGTAGCGGTTAACCTCGCCATGGATCAGAACTCCCTGGCCCGTTATTCACAACGGATAACACGACACCGCTCCACCCGTGAGGGTTTCGTCGCTTTCGTGCCGTGTATGTCTGTAACTGTCTGGTTTCAGGCTCTTTTGACCTCCCGCAAAGGGCACTTTTCAGCTTTCACTCACGCTACTAGTGCACTATCGGTCTCGGGTCGTATTTAGAGTTGGATGTTTATGCCACCCACATTCGCGCGCGATATCCGACGCACGCTACTCTGGATCCTCCGAATCGCCTTCCCTGCGTACCCCTACGGGGCTGTCACCCTCTCTGGCCTACGGCATTCCACCGGAGTTCGAGTTGGCAGGATAAGGCGTGCCGGAGTCCGAACACCACACCGCCGCCGCATTTCTGCGGAGGCTTCGGTTTGCTCTGTGCCCTCTTCGATCGCCTTTACTGAGGGCATCCCAATTGGTTTCTTTTCCTCCCCGTACTAGGATGCTTCGATTCCGGGGGTTCCCGTTCCTCACGGAACAACCTCGCGGTTAGGAGGTCCCATTCGGAGATCGTCGGATCACAGGTTTCTTGCGCCTACCCGACGCATTTCGCAGCTTGACACGTCCTTCGTCGGCGCCCGAGCCGAGCCATTCCCCAGACAGCGCATTAGCCACTGACCTGTCGGCTTAGCACACGTCCAGGATGCATATGATCGGTATCAGCGGACGCGGTACCATCGGAGCGGAGCTCCTCCCGCGGCCTCTACCTCTTCCCCTCCAGACGTCCCGCGAGCGTCGGGGGTGCACATCGTCTCCGGACGCAAAACGGGATGCAAACGTGAACGCAGGGCCCAAGTGTCTCGGAGAGCCTTCTTCCCTACGCGGTGGAGCTATTTAATCCTTGTCTCGAGACCGTTGGGTAGCTCGCGGATGCGGCCTTCGAGGGCCTCCGTGTCCTTCCGTTCCCGCCTACGCCGGCGAGCGTAGGCGTCTCCCAGGAGAAAAATCGGGATTCACAGGAGGCCTTCGAGGACGACGAGGACGGCCGTGGCGGGTCCGGAGACCCAATACGTGAGCCCCGCGCCTCCCGGTACGATGCCCAGGAGGATTCCCGCCTCTAGGAAGAGGGAGCCGCGCCTCGTCCATCGGAATCCGTCCGCGGCCTTGCTCATGCGGAGACTCCGGACATCTGGACGATGCGCGCCTTTCCGCGGTCCACGAGGATCTGCGCGATCGTCTTGGGGAGCGTGACCACGTCCTCCTTCTTCAGGTGGTATGTGGTGTCGAGGCCCGCGAAGGGCGGCAGGTCCTCGAGCACGTGGACCAAGATGTGGTCCTTCAGGCTCGGGGCCACGCGGGCCTTCTTCGTCTCCTCGGAGCGGACCACCTTCATGGACTCCGTGGCTTCTTTCCCCGCGATGGGAGGCGTGCGAGCGGACTTCGATGCGGCCGCTTCGCCCGGGCCGGGCTCCGCCCCGAAGGGCGAGCCGCCGAAGGCCTCCGCGCGGGCCCTCACCAGGACGACCACCATGTTCTCGAACAGGGCGCGCTCCTGCGTGGGGAGGTTCATCACCTCGATCTCGCCGCCGCTCGCCTTCGTGGACGCCAGCAGCGCGAGCTTCCTCTCGCGGTAGGTGAAGATCTGGTCCCGCTTCTTGCGGACCTTGCGCAGCTCGTCCTGGACCATGACCGTCTTCGGCGAGTTCGGATCGGCCTTGGCCTCCCGCTGGGCCGCTTCCTTGAGGCGCGCGAGGTATGCAGCGAGCTTGTCGTAGAAGTCCGCCTCGAGGTTCGAGAGGGTCTTCTTCCCGGTCTCCTCCCGGTAGACCTTCGTGACCCGCTCGAAATTGACCTCGTCCTCTCCCGGCACGTGCCGAGTATCCGGGCGTGGCTATATGATGGCGTCGATGGAGGGCACGCGCGGGCACAACCCTTATGGCGCGGCGTCCGTTGGTGAGGGGCGGCGATGGCGGAGTCCGCGGTACGCAAGTCCCCGCGCGGCGTGCTTCTCGATGTGGTCGTCACCCCGAACGCGCCCCGGTCGGAGGTGCGCGGCATCGACCCTTGGAGGAACGCGGTACAGGTTCGCGTGGGAGCCAAGGCCCAAGGAGGCGCGGCCAACGAGGAGCTCGTGCGGTTCATGGCCGGTCGGTTGCAGATCCCCATCCCGTCGGTCCAGATCCTCGCGGGTCGTACCTCCCGCCGGAAGACCCTGGGCGTGGCGGGCCTGACCAAGGAACAGGTCCTCCGGCGTCTGCAGCTCGGAGGCGTCTGATGGACTACATAGAGCTCCACGAAGACCTCCAACGCGTCCTCGAAGATCTCATCGAGAAGAATCATTCCGTCCCGATCATCGTGGAAGGAGAATGGGACCGGCGAGCCCTGCGGTCCCTCGGCGTGAACGGGGACATCCTCGTGCTGAACCAAGGGAACCGCATCCTCACGCTTGCCGAATCGATCGCCCACGTGCACCGAGAGGCGATCATCCTCACCGACTGGGACGTCCGCGGGGGTCGCATCGCGCGGTCCCTGCGGGACGCACTCGAGGCCTGTGGCGTGCGCTACGACGACGAGCTCCGGGCCCGCCTCACGATCCTCTGCCGGAAGGACATCAAGGATGTGGAATCACTGAACACCTTCGCCGAGCGCATCGCGGAGATGGCGGCCTCCCGCAACCAGCAGCGGCCCTCCAAGCGCTTCTACTCGGACCGCGTGGCGCGAAGGGACTCGAGGCGACGTTCTCGGGATTGAGAACGGCAACCTAAGAATATTTAAATAGGGCCGGGTCCACTGGGGAACCGGGACAGCGGCCACACCGCGATTCATCGATCCCACTCATCCGAATCACCCTTTCATGCCCCGGTTCGGGGGCCCAGGATTGCCCTGCGGGGCGGAGAGAAGTCCGGATAGAGGGACGTAGACCGGCGTCGCCCAGTCCCGGACAAGCGAGAACATGAACATCGATCCAAGTACGACTAAATACCTGATCCAGGCCCGCCTCGAAGCGGAAGGGATCGTCGAGAAGCCGGACGTCGTCGGCGCCGTGTTCGGCCAGACGGAAGGGCTGCTCGGCGACGAACTGGACCTGCGGGACCTGCAGAAGAGCGGCCGGATTGGTCGAATCGAAGTGGACGTGCAGAGCAAGAAGGGCCGGAGCGAAGGGAGCGTGCTGATTCCCTCGTCCCTCGACCAGGTCGAGACGTCGATCCTGGCGGCGGCCCTCGAGACGATCGACCGCGTGGGCCCGTGCAAGGCCACGATCAAGGTCGACAAGGTCGAGGACGTCCGCGTGACGAAGCGCAACAAGATCATCGAGCGCGCGCGCCAGCTCCTCGCGGCCATGGTCGAGGACTCCAAGACGTCCGGCATGGACCTCCTCGACGAGGTCAAGCGGTCCGTCCAGGTGTCCGAGATAATCTCCTACGGCCCCGAGCGCCTGCCCGCGGGCCCGAACGTTGCGGACAGCGACGCGATCATCGTGGTCGAAGGCCGCCAGGACGTGCTGAACCTCCTGCGCAGCGGCATCAAGAACGCGATCGCGGTCGAGGGGACCAACGTCCCCAAGACAATCCAGGAGCTTTGCAAGGAACGCGCGGTCACGGCCTTCGTCGACGGGGACCGCGGCGGCGACCTGATCCTCCGCGAGCTCCTCCAGGTGGGCGAAATCGACTTCATCGCCCGCGCCCCCCGCGGTAAGGAGGTCGAGGAGCTCACCCAGAAGCAGATCGTGAAGTGCCTGCGGAACAAGATCCCCGCGGACCAGTACGTGGACATGTACGGCCTCTCCGGCCAGGTCTACAAGCCCGAAGCGGAGGACGTTGGGCAGCTGGGCCCCGAGGGGCGCACCCCTCAGCCGCCCCGCCCGGTCCCCCCGGAGCCCCGCGGCGAGTTCCGCCCGGAACCCCGCGAGCCTCAGCCCCGGGAGTTCCGTGAGCCGCGAGAGCCTCAGCCCGCGCCGCCGGCCTTGACGCCGACGACGAAGGCCCTGAACCCGAAGCTAGGGAAGTACCGGGACATGCTCCTCGCGATCGGCGGCTCCTCGAAGGCCCGTCTCCTCGACGATGCCGATGCGGTGGTGGCAGAGGTCCCCGTGCGGGAGCTCGTGGAGACCCTGAAGACCGCGAAGCAGACGCGGGCAATCGTCTTCGACGGCATCATCACCCAGAGGATCCTCGACATCGCGTCGGAGATGAGCATACACTCCGTGGTCGGCACGAAGATGGGCACGATCACGAAGCAGCCCGCGGGTGTCGAGGTCTGGACGCGGAGCGACCTGGCTCCGTGAGCTGGGGTGGACTCTATCGCGAAGGCGAAACTGCTCACGGCCGACGAGGGTTTCTCCCTCAACGAGCTCGAGACCACCGCGGACATCCTGATCCCCGACGACCCCATGAAGCGGGTCATCGGGCAGGATGAGGCGGTCAAGCTCGCGCGCGTGGCCGCGAACCAGAGGCGCCATCTTCTCCTCGTGGGCCCGCCCGGCACGGGCAAGTCCATGATTGCCCAGGCCCTGTCGCTCCATCTGCCTCCGGTCACGGAGGAGATCCGCGTCGTCCATAACCCGGAGAATCCCGAGCGGCCCTCGGTCGAGGTGAAGCGGCGCGACGAGGTCCTCCAGGACCAGAGCCGCCTCGCGGGCGCGGAGGGCGATCTCATCGACCCGCGCGAGGCCCCGATCAACGTGGCGGAGCGCCTGGGCTACAAGTGCGTCCAGTGCGGCACGTACAGCTCGCCGACGGACCGCATGTGCCCCAAGTGCAACCGCCCCAAGACGGTGCCCCAGGCCGCCGCGGGCAACCCCTTCGGCGACCTGTTCAGCGGCATCTTCGAGGTCACCTTCGCCCAGATGGGCGGACGGGACCGGGTGACGACCACCCGCAACCAGTTCGGCAAGGAGGAAGTGGTCGTCTACGAGCGCGCGGGGGAGATGATTCGCGTGCTCGACCAGAAGGCCCTCGAGAAGCGACGGGAGATGGAGAAGGAGAGCCCGCGGAAGGTCCTCGTCCCCATCACCCGCAGCCCCTTCGTCCTGTCCACGGGCGCGAGCGAGACGGAGCTCCTCGGGGACGTCCGGCACGATCCCTACGGCGGCCATCCGCAGCTCGGCACGCAGCCCTACGACCGCGTGGTCCCCGGTTCCATCCACGAGGCCCACCAGGGCGTCCTGTTCATCGACGAGCTCCCCACGCTCGGTCACCTCCAGCGGTACATCCTGACCGCGATGCAGGAGAAGCGCTTCCCCATCTCCGGCCGGAACCCCCAGAGCGCCGGGGCCAGCGTCAAGGTGGAGAGCGTCCCCTGCGACTTCATCTTCGTCGGCGCGTGCAACATCCAGGACCTGCCCCACATCCTGAGCCCACTGCGCTCGCGCATCACGGGCGGCGGCTACGAGGTCCTCGTGGAGACGACCATGGCGGACAGCGAGGCGAACCGGGTCAAGCTCGCCCAGTTCGTCGCGCAGGAGATCACGATCGACAAGCGCATCCCCCATGCAACCCGCGAGGCGGTCCAGGTGGTCATCGAGGAGGCCCACAGAAGGGCGAAGGCCCTGGACCATCAGGAGAAGGCCCTCACCCTGCGCTTGCGGGAGCTGGGCGGCCTGATCCGCTCCGCGGGGGACATCGCCGTCACCGAGGAATCCGACGGGATTGAGGCGGACCACATGAAGAGGGCCATCAAGATCGCGCGCACGATCGAGGAGCAGATCAAGGAGCGGTACGGGTCGTACACGGCCGGCCTGGGCACGGACATGTCCGCCGCGCAGAGGGAATCCTCGCCCTACCACTACTGGAACGTGCACGAAGGCGACGATGTGCAGGGTTACCAATGAGGCGCCCGCTCAGAAGTCCTTGATCATCCTGTAGCCGTCCTCCCCGTCCGTGTAGAAGTTCGGGAGGACGTATGCGATTCCGAAGGCGTAGCGGTTGTAGAAGCGGATTCCGTCCAAGTTGGACTTCCGCACCTCGAGCTCGATCCGGCGCACGCCGCGGTTCGCGCAGTTCTGGATGAAGACGTCCATGAGCGCTACGCCGATCCCGTGCCGCCGGTAGCCCGCGGCGACGGCGAACATGAGGATCCGGGCCTGGGCCTCCGCCGAGATGACCGCGGCGAGGAAGCCCACCGGGTGCCCGTCCAGGTCCGCGACGAGGAGCCCGTCCCGCCACCACTTGTGGATGTCCAGGAAGAGGGAGGTCGGGTAGTTCTCCCGCAACGCCTCCCGCACGATCAAGGCGATCGCCGGGATGTCGTTGGGGATGAACGGCCGGATCTGCACGCTCCCCGGGCGAAGCGGCGCCCACATTTCAACGTGACGGTCGTCGGCAGACTCATGAACCTGGGTCCCCATCGAAGGCCGTGCGTTTCTGGATCGAGCTCTCCGGGGAGCATCCGACCCTGCCGAGGGCCGAGGCCTTGGCCGCGCTGGAGGCCGAGCGGGTCGAGGTGCGGAAGGTCTCGTGGAGCGCGCATCTCCTGCGCCTGGATGCGGTCGGCCCGGTGGACCGCGCGGTGCGCCGGCTGGGCCTGGCCCACGTCGTCTCCGAGGAGCTCGCCCAGGGAGACCTTGAGGATCTCCGCGCGTACGCCCGGTCGGCAGACTTGGGCGGGAAGAGCTTCCGTACGCGGGCCCACGGCCTCGAGAAAAGGCTGGACCACGGCGCCATCGAAGGGTCCCTCGGAGCCGACTTCGGGCGGACCGGCCGCGTGGACCTGACGAATCCGAATGTGGAGTTCCGCGTCCTCGTCGCCGACGAGTTCCTGCTCGGCCGCGTCATGCACCGGGTGGACCGCTCGGGCCTCGAGGCCCGTAAGGTCACCCACCGCTCCTTCAACCTCCCGATCTCCTTACACCCCAAGCTCGCGCGGGCCCTCGTGAACCTGTCCCGCGTTCCCACGGGCGGCCTCCTCCTCGATCCCTTCTGCGGGACCGGCGGCGTGCTCCTCGAGGCTTCTCACGTGGGTCTGCGGGCCGTGGGGTCCGACCTCCGCCGGAGCATGGTCGTGGGTGCCCGCAAGTCCCTCCGGCCCTTCGGCGCGGAGGCTGGGTTCCTCGCGGCCGATGCCGGTCAGGGCCCGTGGCGACCGGGACGCATCGACGGGATCGCGACAGACCCACCCTACGGGCGAGCAGCCTCCACGAGAGGGGAACCGACGCTGCGCCTGTACGAGCGGGCCTTCGCCGCCTTCGCGGACGCGTTGCCGTCCGGAGGCCATGCGGCCGTGGTCCTCCCGAACGAGGACGCCATTCAATTGGCTCAGCACGATCTCGAGCTCGTCGAGCGGCACTCCGTCCGCGTGCACCGCTCCCTCACGCGGCACTTCTGCGTCTTCAGGAAGTCACCGTCAGACTGACGGAAAGGTCCGGGGTCGTGTCCGTCAGCGCGGTGCGCGCGTGGATCGTGAACGTCCACGGGCTGCCCAGCACGGCCACCGAGGTGGGGATCTGGACGGAGAAGCGCACAGCGGCCCTCGCGGATCCGTTGAGGGTGATTGTGGTCGTGCTCGCGTTCACCACCGTGGTCGTGCTGCCCAACGTGACGTTCGCGAAACGCAGGATGAATCCGGCGTTGTTCATGTTCTTCGGATCGAGCGAGAGGGTCACCCTCTCCCCGGTGGCCCCCGTGTTGTTCACGGCGAAGTCGAAGACCACCGTGGTCCCGAGCGTCCCCGTCGCGTTGAGCGCGGACAGCGGCTGCCCCGACAGGGTCTCGAAGGCCACGCCGTGCTGCATGGGCACGAAGACGAAGGGCTGGGGCACGAACGTCACCAGGAGGATCGTGACCGCGGCGATGCCCAGGAGCTTCCGTCCCGCGTCGAGGCGGCTCAGGTCGTCCAGCGGCGGCGGATGCCGCACGCCGAGCATGAGGATCAAAAATCCGAAGATCATCCAGCCCGCGTACCAGAAGCTCATGCCGAACAGTAGGAGGATGGCGGCCCAGGAGACGTAGTGTTGGCGGTCTCCCAGGAGGGCCCGGGCGATGTGCCCGCCGTCCAGCTGCCCGGCCGGGAGCAGGTTGATCGCGGTGACGAAGAGCCCGACCCAGCCCGCGAAGGCGAGGGGATGCAGGGCGTAGTTCTGCGGGATCGGGAAGAACAGGGTCAGGAACGCGTAGAAGGCGGAGGGCTGGATGAAGGTGAACTCGCCGGCGACGGGGAGCACGGGCTTCGGCGTGAGGGCCGAGAGGAAGAGGCCCGCGAGGGTCACCGGGATGGCAATCGCGAAGCCCACGAGCGGACCCGAGGCCCCGATGTCCAGGAGGGCCCGTCGGTTCGGCAGGGGGTCGCGCATGCTGATGAAGGCCCCGAAGGTCCCGAGGGGCGGGACGGACGGGAGGAAGAAGGGCAGGGAGGCCCGGATATGGTACCGCTTCGCGACCACGTAATGGCCCATCTCGTGGAAGCCCAGGATCGCCAGGAGCGGGATCGAGAAGAAGACCGAGCCCCAGAGGATCGAGCTCGCGGAGAGCCAGCTCTCGCCGGTGTACTCAGACCAGTTCCAGGCGCCCCCGAAGAAGATCGTTGCGACCACGGTGACGGCGAGCATGACCAGGTTCACGCGGACCGTGGTGAACCTCTGCGGCGGCCTCCGCTGCACGTGGACGAGCAGCTCCCCGCGCTCCTGTGTGATCGTGGGGATGTAGTTCTTCGGGACGAGCTCCTTCCGGAGTTCGTCGAAGGCCGCGTCGAAAGGACCTGCGGGCGGGGTGACCTGGAAGGTCAGCGCGATGGGCGTGACCACGGTGCCGTACACGGCGAAGTGCCGCGCGACCGCAGCTCGGAGCGTCTCGACCTCCTGGTCCGCGGCCGTCATGGTGCGTGCCAACCTTCCCCATTATATGAAGCTGCGCGGGCCTTCAGAGGGCGCCGCCTCGGAAGAACCAGAGGACGAGGGATGTGGCCAGGCCCGCGGCGACGAACCGCAACCCCGTGATCACCACCCGCTCGCGGACCAAGTTCCCCAAGTAGGCGCCCATCGCGAAGAGGATCGCCATCGTCACGACGATCGCCACGAAGATCGCATCATCCATCCCCCGGAAGAAGAAAGGGACCACGGGCGGAAGGGCGGCCAGGATGGGCGCGATCCCGTGGACCAGCGCACTCATGATCGCAGCGAAGCGGAAGGCGTCCTTGTGCTCCTCGCTCAGCCTCGAGAGCATCGCGCGTTCGATCGTGCTGATGTCCAGCTTCTTCTCGACGCGCTCGGCCTCGTACGCACCGACGGCGCTGCTCACCGCGAGGGCAATCGCCGCGCTCACCGACGCCGTGAGGATGATCGGCCGCGCGGCCTCCCTCGCGCCCGCGGCGTAGGCGCCCACGATGATCCCGAGGATCGTCAGCGCTCCATCGAAGGCGCCGATGACGAAGTAGCGCCGCGTGATGGGACCGAGGTTCGTGATTTCGTTGTACTCGCGAACGCGCCTGCGCCAGGACTGGAAGTCCATGTCACCCGCTCTTGGCGCGCAACCTCTCCTTGACGAGCCGCTCCGCCTCATCCAGGGCTCTCGGCAGGGCGTCCACGTTGGGCCCCTTCCCTTGGGCGAAATCGGGCCTGCCCCCACCCTTGCCACCGATGAGCGCGATT
>Ga0265292_1001989_pt1 | contig 15569 bp, 10 predicted proteins | sample Munlanlewell296A_FD_189080 | JGI IMG/M metagenome (GOLD analysis project Ga0265292, IMG submission 189080) | Leachate microbial communities from a municipal landfill in Southern Ontario, Canada - Leachate well 296A | ecosystem: Engineered > Solid waste > Landfill > Unclassified | place: Canada... | reverse complement strand
GCGAAACAACAAGACACGCTACCGGGGCCTGTTTAAACAACGGGCTTGGGCGCAGTGTCGGTGCATGTGGGTTAACTTAGTAAGAATCAAGAACTTAATCGAATCAACCTATCAAAGAACGCAAAATTTGGCACTTCAGGCGATCCAAACGGTCTTTCCGTCGGATTTTTCCATCGAAAAATCCGCTCTCAACCGAACTTTCGGAATTTTTTCGAAATCGGCCCCGGATCAACTGTGTGTGTGCGAAATATCATTTTGAAAATTTTAATTAATCAGAGTAGACTCAGTTTTGAATTTTGAAATTACAGATTCAGGGTCCGTTATACACCCCACACCCACACTCACACACAAACTCACCTCGGGGAGATATTTTTGTAGGGGCGACCCTTGCGGTCGCCTTCATTAATTTGCAAGGGCATTTTTTGCGTGCATTGGGACCCTTATGGTCGTCCATCATACCGCAAAAGGGTATCTTAAAAATGGAAACCGGAGTAGCGTCACGAAATCCTGGCCTTCCAGAATAGCAATGGCTTCGGGAGAATTTTAAAGAGCGACCGCAAGGGTCGCCCCTACAGATATATCTCATAAAAGAGGGTTTGTGTGTGTGTGGGTGCGGGTTGGCACTGAATCTTGTATCTCAAAATTCAAAACTGGATTTCGAATTTCTACCTTCAAAACTCCTACCTTTATCATAGTAAATCCAATCCTCTTATAAATGAAAAAATCATTCTATTGTTTACCAGTCCTGATCGTTATTCTTCTACTGGTAATCGGGACCAGCCATGCACAGGTGCCGGAGAGCAAGATGGCCTTTACGGTTTCGATGGAACAGCCGGCCAGTCACTATTATCATGTGGAGCTGCGGTACACGGGAATTACAGCGGAGTCGGTTGATCTGAAAATGCCGGTATGGACGCCAGGGTATTACATGATCCTCGATCTGGCAAAGAACGTGGTGGAATTCAATGCTACCGATGCATCGGGTAAGCTGCTGGTTTTCGGAAAGACGGCTAAAAACACCTGGCACATTACTACCGCAGGGGTTAAGACTTTGATGGTCAGTTATTATGTGTTTGCGAACCGGACCTCAGTTGCTGAGCCGTATCTGGCTGAGAACCGGGGATTTATATCGCCGACCGGGGTGTTCATGCATGTCGATGGTAAGTTAAACCAACCGGTAACCGTTACTGTAAATCCGTACAGCGAATGGAAGCAGGTTTCCACCGGTCTGGATCCGGTGAAAGGTGTTGCCAATACCTTTACCGCACCCGATTTCGACCGGTTGTATGATTGCCCGATCCTGGTGGGAAATCAGGAGGTGCTGGCCTTTGAATTCAAAGGGATTCCGCACGCCATTGCCATCGAGAAACCGGGAACCTGCGACCGCGAAAAGCTGACTGCCGATCTGAAACGGATTGTGGAGGCCGGTACCTCGATTATCGGTGAGATTCCTTACAAACACTATACTTTTATCATCATGGAGAAAGGCCGGGGCGGGCTCGAGCATCTGAATTCTATGGACGTTTTTGCTGATGTATCCAATTATCAGGGCAGTGATAAGGACAGAGATCTTCTCGGGTTTTTTGCTCATGAATTTTTCCATCTGTACAATGTGAAATCAATCAGGCCCATCGTTCTCGGACCATTCGATTATGACCGTGAGTGCATCACCAACATGCTCTGGTTTTCGGAAGGGGGCACTGTATATTATGAGGAGATCATCCTCAACCGGGCAGGGTTTCTCACACGCGATGGTTTTCTGGAAAATGCCGCCAAAACCATCGGTAAACATGAAAACATTGTGGGTCACGAGTTTCAGTCGGTGGCGTTAGCGAGTCGCGATACCTGGATGCTTTTCTTCAACCGCAATGAGAACTCCCAGAGCGTTACGATCAACTATTACGATAAGGGCACTACACTAACCATGCTGCTTGATCTGAAAATCCGTTATGAATCGCAAAATGTGAATTCGCTTGATGATGTGATGCGTACTCTGTATCAGGTATATTACAAATCGAAAAATCGTGGTTTTACTGATCAGGAGTTCCGTGAGGCCTGTGAAAAGGCAGCCGGATGTTTGCTGGCCGAATTCTTCGATTATGTATATACCACAAATCCGGTCGATTACGCGAAATATTTGGGCTATGCCGGTCTGAATATCGATCTGACCCCTCAGGAACCGGCGATAACACATCTGGATAAATCGATTAACAAAAGGAGTTTCAAGATCACTCCGATGGAAAATTCCACGGCATTACAGAAGAAGGTGATGGAAGATTGGCTGAAATAGAAATGACGTCATCAGCCTAGCAGGTATGCGAAAAGGTTATCGATGGCGCGTACCTGGTGATCATAATGTCGCTGGGAAGGTTCAGTTCATCGATGGGCTGGGAGATATGAACCCTGAGCAGACTGGCTTCCGGGCAGACTTTAATTAGCCCGAAGGGAGCCATTTAACGAGCGCCAGCGAGCTTATTAACCTTGCGTTAACGCGGTATTAACGCTAAGACCTGTAGATCAACAGTATTTTTGTTTTTGTAACTAAAACTGATAAAAATGAAAGCAAGAATTATTGTGTCCCTGTTACTGGTGACTTTCCTGGCAGGTCCGGTAACTGTGATGGCACAAAGCTCTAAAGAGAAGAAAATCAATCGCGAATTGCGAAAGATAGAGCGTCATTCAAGAAAACTGCAGGAACTTCAGGGTATTGATTTTACGGCCGCTCAGGCGGAGACTGCAGCCGTAAACGATGAAGAAATTGCCAGGATCCGTGAGGAGGCTACGGCTCAGGCTGATGAATGGCGTGAACAGGTTCGTGAAGCCATGGAGCAGCAGCGCGAGGCAATTGAAGAACAGCGGCAGGCTTTGGAAGAGCAGCGTCAGGCCATAGAAGAGCAGCTCAGGGAGATGCAGGATAGCAAGCTGGAAGAACTCGGTGATCTAAAGGATTCCGATGAGTTTATAGAGCTCAAGCATCTAAAAGATCTTCCAAAGATGAAGAAATTTAAGGGTGGTGTCTATATTTACAAAGCACCTAAAGGAGCATTTACATGGACGGAGCCAAAGGTTATCGATATACCTGATATTAAGCTGGATATAGAAAAATCTCTTCCGCACATCGCTTTTTTCTCCAACCAGGATAACCTTTCCATCAATAAAACCCTTACGGATGAGTCGAGTACAGCCGATTTCAATTATGAGGTTAAGGAAGGTGCCAATGGGATGTCAGTTTTAGTTAATGGTGCCATCGATTCAGGCAAGGTTAAAATCACAATCAAGAGGCCTGATGGTGAAGTATATAACGAGTACACCCTTTCGTCGCTGGCCAACGTAAACTGGAAACAGAACATTAAATTTGAAGACCAGAAAGAATCTGAATACCTCGGTAAATGGACGGTAAATGTTACCGCCGAAAAGGCTAAGGGTACGTACAGTGTTCAGCTTAACGGCCGGTAATTGGTTCGGCTGCGCCTCACTAAATATGCGCTACGCGCTAATTATTATTTAGTTCGCGGAGCGAACCAATTAAATCGCGGCTAAAAGTGGATACAGAACCCTGGAAACCTCTGTAAGTTACTGAAATTCAGTATGTGCTGGGTAATACTCAGAGAACCGTACGCCGTCTCAGGTAGTACGGTTCTTTCGTTAAAGAGTACCCGCTTGATCAGGAAGCCTTCGATGCCGGTGTCGATGGAGAAACCGGGGATCAGGTACCAGGAGCTTTTTAACCGCATCATGGCACCAGGCTGGAAATAATGTTTGGATATCAGATAATATTTTAATTTTATACGCGAAAGTTACCGCGTAAGTAATGGCAAAATGAGACATACTACACAGGAAGATATTGCCCGGAAACTGAATGTGACCTGGAAAACAGTTTCTTCAGCCATGTGGTGGATAGTATCATCGATGCGGCCACCGATCGCGGTTATCAGATTTTACTGGCTGTATCAAAGGAAAATGAGGAAATCGAAAAAAGAAATATCCAAAACCTGATCGGCAAGAGAGTGGACGGGTTGCTGGTCTGCCTATCCCAGCGTACTTCCGATCCCGGGATCTTCGAAACTGTGAGGAAAATGGAAATTCCGCTCGTGTTCTTCGACCGGTCGCTCCCGGGAATGGGCTTCAGCAGCGTAGTGTTTGATGATGACAAGGGCGTCCGGTTGGCTATTGACCGCCTGGTTGCTGCCGGCTATTCACGGATAGCCCATTTTGCAGGTTATTCAACCACCAATATCGGAAAGGAAAGGCTCGAAGGATATAAATCTGCACTGATAAAAAATGGCATTACCATTCGGGATGAGTGGATCATTGAAGGCGGATATGAGCTTCAGGATGGATATCGTTCGTTCCTGAAACTTTACGAAGGTAAAAATCTGCCGGAAATCGTTCTGGCCGCAAACGACCGGGTGGCACTGGGTGCCTATAAAGCCCTCAGGGAGCTGGGTATACGCGTACCCGAGGATATCGGAATCGCAGGATTTGGCTTTACTGAAACAGCCGAAATGTTCAACCCTCCGTTATCCGTGATCAGTCAGGATCCCCGAAAAATGGGCCATGTTGCGGCTAACCGCCTGATTGATGAGAATTTTCAATGGAATAGTTTAGTTAAACAAAAAAAATAGACGGAAATGAAAAGAGTAGTTGTTGCCGGTGCCGGTGGCTTTATTGGCGGGCACCTTGTAAAGGCTTTAAAAGCAAAAGGTTATCATGTTCGTGCCGTGGATAAAAAGCCGCTTAATCAATGGTATCAGGTTACTGAAGATGCGGATAATCTGATTCTCGACCTGACCATCAAGGAAAACTGTTATCAGGCGGTGAACGGATTTCATGAAGTATTTAACCTGGCTGCCGATATGGGCGGGATGGGTTTCATCGAAACACATAAGGCCGATTGTATGCTGAGTGTGCTGATTAATACTCATTTACTGATGGCAGCGAGAGATAAGGGTATCGACCGATTCTTTTATGCATCGTCAGCATGTGTATATAATGCTGCAAAACAAACAGATACCGACAATCCGGGTCTTCGGGAATCCGACGCTTATCCGGCAATGGCGGAAGATGGTTATGGCTGGGAAAAACTGTTCAGTGAGCGCATGTGCCGGCATTTCATGGAAGACTATGGGATTGTAGTCCGCATAGCACGGTTTCATAATGTTTATGGCCCGTACGGAACTTACGACGGTGGCCGGGAAAAGGCTCCTGCAGCGCTCTGCCGGAAAGTGATCGACCGAGAATTGAACGGGGTTAAAGATATCGTAATCTGGGGCGACGGGCATCAAACCCGGAGTTTCATGTACATCGATGATTGCATTAAAGGAATCCTGGCGATCATGTACAGCAATATTGAAGAGCCTATCAACCTGGGTAGCAGTGAGATGGTTTCGGTTAATCAGCTCGCCGACATGGCCGAAGCCATTGCAGGGTTTAAACTGAACCGGTCGTATGACCTGAGCGCTCCTAAAGGCGTTCGGGGCCGCAACAGTGAAAATACGCTGATCCGGCACTATCTGAATTGGGAGCCCTCAATTCCGTTGATGGAAGGATTGCAAAAAACCTATGCATGGATCAGGGAACAGATGATCGGGGCCAAAGAATCTAAAAATCCCCCAAGGTTCAATTGATGAAACCCTCGAAGAAAGATCTGCGGTTTCCATATCGCATTTGCATTGCCGGGGGCTGGATGGATCAGCCCTGGGTATCGGAAGTCCATCCGGGATCCGTTGTGGTTGCCCAGATCTGGCCCACCATCGATTTCAACGACCGGTCGGGAATGGCTACCAGTTCAAGAAGTGTTGCCATTGAGTTATGGGGCAATCAGTTGCCGCAGGGTGATCCGCTCCGAAATGCGCAGCTGTTGTTTGGTGCCGAGAACTTCCAGAACACGTATATTTCAGGTTCCCAGGATCATATCGGATTATTGAAACCCGGCGTAAATCGCCTGTATTATAACGGAAGCTACTGGCCCCAAAAGATTGAATCCTCAATCGATCCGGATATCTGCGACTGGCTTTTCGGTGTCATCCATCTCGTCCCCCTCAGGTCGCGGCCCGAAGGAAATAATCCGCTGTTGGAGAAGCACCTGGATCAGGCAATCGTCAAAGAGTTGGGCGAATCGGGCGACCGATGCTGGGAAAGCATTCTCAGGAAGGATGTAAATGACTTAGGCCGGGCCATGAAGGAGACTTTTCTTGCCTGGAAAAAGATGCTGCCTTACACCGTGCCTGACTGGGTATTGCAGGAAATGGAAACCAACTACTTCCCGTGTTACCCGGGTGCGATTACTTCCGGAAGCGATGGCGGGTACGTAATGGTGGCATCGGAAAGGGAAGTTCCGGGGGCGGTGAAAATCCGGGTAAAGTATTAAATTCTTGAAAAATCAAATAAAGTATATCTTTACTTTAATCTAAGTAAAAAAGAATATTTGTGAAAGTGTTTCCTGGCGATAATGAATTGGTTGAAAGGCTGCAAAAAGGCGACGTGGAAGCATTCGACCTGATATATGACAAATATTCAGGGAAACTCTACGCCTTCGGTTTAAAATACCGCAAATCGACGGCGGAAGCCGAGGAACTCGTTCAGTGTGTTTTTCTGAAGTTGTGGGAAAACTATAAGAACCTAAAAAAAGAATCATCGTTCAAATCATATCTTTTTACCATAGCGTACAACGATATTTGCAAACTTTTCCGGAAAGGGAATTACCAGCAAAAATTCATCGATGACACCCTGTATGAAAATTCTCAGTCATCCACTGAAATAGAAGACGGTATCGACTACCAGTCTGTTCTGGAACGGGTGCAGCAAATCGTTGACAAACTCCCTGAAAGACAAAAGACCATCTTCCTGAAAAGCCGGCAGGAAGGTAAATCATCCAAAGAAATTGCTAAAGAAGTTGGCCTTTCGCCCGGAACCGTTGATAATTATATATCAGAAGCCCTGAAATTTATCCGAAGCCGGTTGAAGAATGAAAGCTTACCAGTACTGCTGTTTTTTTCGCTGTTTTTCCTTTGAGCTAAAAAATCATCTGCAAGGGGAAGTTAACAAACATAGAAAAAAATGCACTTTCGATATGAGATTCACTTGACTTGCGGGTATAATATTTACTGATGGGAAAGTAACTTTCCCCGGTAAGAATTAAAACTGTGTAGTTTAGGTTTTAGTAGGTTTAGTATTTGGTTAAAAAGCCCCGCTGTACTGGTGGGGCTTTTTTTATGCTTTATTAATCTTCATCCTTTTTGTTTCCCCCGGTTGCAGATCGACAACCTTAGCTTTCAGAAGAAATGTTTGCGAAAGAGGCTCCTCAATCTTATCGTCAATATACATCTTTACACTTGCCGGATATTTTGTTGGATTAAAGATTTCAATTCGATCTGAACTACCTGTAATAATCATCGATTGCGATGATACCAACCGTAATATAATGCTATAAATCAAGAACTTATGAAGTGTAGGACGGGAAAAACATGCTTTTTACTTGCGGAAATGCTGTTTTTTTCGCTGTTTTTCCTTTGAACAAAAAATTATTTTTCTGCCTAAAATAACCCTGCCTGAAATGTCTATTCCAATCCTCCGGTAAAAAAACACTCTTTTCATATGAGATTCACCTTACTTGTGGATATTATAAACTACGAGGAAAATATCTTTTCACGCAATATTTACTTAGAATGACGATGTTGAAACAAAACGAATTGGAAAAGTTAGAGCGTTATATTAACGGGCAGGCCGACGACAACGAAAAAGCCTGGGTGGAATCTCTATTTTTAAACGGAGAGGATAACTATACTCTTCGGCACCTGCTTGAAAAAGACTGGGATTCTTTTCTCAGTGATCCCTCACCATGCGAAGTTGATCTCCGCCACCTGCTCGACCGTGTTCACCATATTATCAGGAAAAATGAGCATCAGAAAAAGCAGACCATATTGCGGCGTTTCACCAGGGTTTACATGAAGGTTGCCGCCATTTTGCTGTTACCTTTGCTGGTTGCAGGAGGCCTGATTTACAGTTACCTGAGCTATCATGGTAAGACAACAACCGACCAGCTGGTCAGTTCTACGATTTACGCCCCTCTGGGCGCACGGGTCTCCTTCAATCTGCCCGATGGAACTACCGGTATGCTCAACAGCGGTTCACATCTCAGCTATTCCCTGCCATTTAACAACAACCGGCAGGTAAGCCTTGAGGGTGAAGGCTGGTTTGAAGTGAACCGGGATGAAGATCACCCCTTTGAAATCAATACCGGTAATTCAACGGTGAAGGCACTGGGCACCAGCTTCAACGTTATGGCTTACCCGGCAGAAAATTATGTCGAGGTAGTACTTCAGCAAGGCAAAGTGGAGTTCCTCGATAATTCAGGTAATGAAAAGGTGACACTGCTCCCATCGGAAAGATTGGTTTTCAGGAGAGGGAATATCAGCAAGTCGGTTACCGATCCCTCAAAGTACAGTGCATGGACCAAAGGCCGGATGGTATTCAACAACGATCCGATGGCCGAAGTGACCAGGCGAATAGAACGATGGTACAACGTGAAGGTTGTACTGGCCGACAAAGAGCTTGAGAAATATTCTTTCCGGGGAACTTTTGAAGACGATAAACTTGAAGAGGTGTTCCGGTTATTATCCCTGACTTCTCCAATCAGATATAAAATCACGCCGCGCAAACTCCTGCCGGATGGCACCTACGAAAAAGAAAAAGTAACTATTTATCTCAAAAAACGATAATACTAACTTTTTAAAACCCCAGCTATGAAAACAATACCTGGACCTTAGGTTGATGGATAAAAAAAGGAAATCGCGGGAACGATTTCCTTAAAAAACATCCTTTCGGTATTTTTTAACTTAAAAACTTTGTAAATCTATGAAAAATTTCAAACCATTTGGGGAACTGGTTTATCGTTCCCTGAAAAAAACCCTAATGATCATGCGTTTTTCCATTATTCTCCTGATTCTTGGAATAGTGCAAGCACACGCCAATAACACCTATTCCCAGAAAACAAGACTTTCCATCAATTTTTCGGATACCGAACTTGTGAGGGTCCTTGACAAAATTGAGGATGAAAGTGAATTTTTCTTTTTGTATAATGAGAAGTTGCTGGATACTAACCGGAAAGTCAGCATCGATGCCAAAAACCAATTAATTGGTGTGGTATTGGAGCAGTTATTTGGCGGCACGGATGTTATGTATACAATCATTGATCGCAAGATAATCCTGGCCCCGGAATATATGACCGAACAGTCCGATCCTCAGCTGCGGATCATCACCGGAACCGTTACTGACAGAAATGGAGACCCGTTGCCCGGAGTCAATGTATTTATTACCGGAACAAATCAGGGCACCAGCACCAATATGGCCGGTAAATATAGCATCAATGTCCCAGCGGGAACCAGGAGCCTCACATTCTCGTTTGTGGGAATGGAAACCAAGGAAGCTATTATTGGGGATCTGACTCTGATTGATGTAACAATGGTTGTGTCATCTATTGGCCTGGAAGAGGTTCTGGTCATCGGTTATGGCACTGTCAAAAAAACTGATCTTACCGGATCAGTGGCTTCAATTTCAAAACTTGCGATTAAAGATAGAAAAGTAACCACTGTGAACCAAGCTCTTATGGGGCAAATGGCCGGAGTAAAAGTAGAAGTTAATGATGCTACACCAGGCTCAGTAACTTCCATTCGGATTCGTGGAACGGGATCTATTTCTGCAGGAAATGAACCCTTATATGTAATTGATGGATTCCCTGTTGGTCAAAGAGAAGCTAACCAGATTCTTCCTTCAGATATTGAGTCCATTACCGTTTTAAAAGATGCTTCTTCAACGGCCATTTACGGGTCAAGGGGTGCCAATGGTGTTGTCATTATTACAACAAAGTCGGGTGCCAACCAGGCTCCCGTGATCTCGTTTGAAACCTCCTATGGTTTTGCCAAGGTGGCCAAAAGAGATTATTATGATCTGTTAAATGCCCAGGAGTATGCAGATTATATGGGTATTCTCAGAGATGAACAGTGGGTGCGCGCCGGTAATGATCCTTCAGTTCCTATGGCAAACAGGCCATTGGTATACCAGGTTCCTGATGCCGTAAAAAACCGGGATAAAAGTATTGATACTAATTGGCAAGATGCTATTATGGAACCTGCCTCTCTTCAAAATTACTCAGTAAGTGTCCGGGGGGGAAATGAAAGAACACGCTACTTCTATTCCATGGGGTATTCAGGCGATAATGGAGTGATCATCGGAAGTAATTATTCAAGATTGACAGCCCGGCTGCGATTGGAGTCCGACTTAATTAAAAACAGGCTTAAAGCAGGTATTAACATAAGTCCATCGTTCTCAAAACTAAGGAATACGGTCACTGGTCGCGGTGATGTTTTCTCTTCAGTAATTGGAACGGCTATATTCATGCCGCCTATTATTCCTGTTTACAATGCTGACGGCACTTATGGTGCTACATATGGTAAACCCGGTTTAATGGCACTGGGCGGCAATCCGGTACAGCTGGCCAATGAATATGAAAACAAAAGCACCAGCTTTACAAATATGCTGAATAGCTACCTAGATCTTTCCATTTTGGAAGGGCTTAATCTGAAAACCTCCATTGGGACGGTAATCAATAACAATGACACCCAGTATTTTTTGCCTTCTACCTGCTGGCGGCCTTTCGCTCCCCCTCCAACCTATGCTGATGGCTCATCTTCATATGGTAATGGGTTGAATTGGTTATCAGAGACATTCCTTACCTATGCCAAAACTTTTGATTTACATAAAATTGATGTTACGGCAGGTTTTACGGCACAAAAGGACCATGCAACCAGTAATTATTTGTATTCAAATAAATACCCAAATAACCTGGTTCATACTCTGAACGCTGCAACTATCACAAGCGGTAACAGCAATGTGACCGAGTGGTCGATGCTATCTTATCTGGTAAGGGCAAATTATTCATTTTCTGATAAATACCTTTTAACCGCTACAATCAGAAGAGATGGAAGTTCCAGGTTTGGAGCCAACGTCCGCTATGGTACCTTTCCTTCGGTTGCGGCCGCATGGAGAGTTTCACAGGAATCATTCATGGAGAATGTTAAGGCGATCAGCGATCTTAAAATCAGGGCAAGTTACGGTAAGACTGGTAACAATGATATCGGGAATTACTCGGCTATCGGACTGGTTGGGATAACCAACCAAACCTTTGGTCTCGGCTCCGGGACCAATTATTCCGGGATATATCCCTCAACCCTGAGTAATCCCGGGCTTTCCTGGGAATCATCGAAACAATTCGATATTGGACTTGATCTTGGATTATTTAATGACAGAATAACCTTTATATTCGATTTTTATAATAACCATACATCAGACCTTTTATTACGGGTAAATTTGCCAACCACAACTGGTTTTTCAACTTCATTGCAAAATATCGGAGAAGTACAGAACCGCGGGTATGAGTTTTCGCTGTTTACCAAGAATACTACCGGGGCATTCGGTTGGAGTACCAACTTTAATATTTCCTATAATGATAATAAAGTCCTGAAACTCGGGCCCAACGGAGATCCGATTTATGATTTTTACGGAACCAGAATAACTGCCGTTGGTTATGAGATCGGAGCATCCAATGGATTACATGTGATCGGGATATTATCACAGGCGGATATCGATGCCGGTGTAGCAATTTTCCCTGGAGAACAGGCTGGGGATGTGAAGTATGAGGATGTAAACAAAGATGGTGTTATCAGTAACTTTAACGGTCCGGATGGTATTAACATTGGCAATTCAAACTCGAAAATGAGTTTTGGATTAACCAATATGTTTACTTTTAAAAACCTCGACCTGACTGTATTTATCCACGGGCAAACCGGAGGAAGGTCCACTGACCTTTTAGGACAAGGCATGTGGGGTGGCGGAGGAAACAATATCTGGAGATCATGGCTTGACAACCGATATATCTCCGACTCTCAGCCAGGAGATGGAATGACCCCGCGACTTACTTTTGGATTAGGTGGATTGCCTGATGATCGTTTGGTTCAAAAAACGGACTTTATTAGAATTGCCAATATAACATTGGGTTATACTATTCCACTGAAAAACACTTCTGTTTTGTCTGGATTAAGAGCTTACATATCAATTGAGAATCCGGCAACATGGGATACTTTTAACGGATATAATCCACAGGTTAAGAATAATGCACAGAGCGCTACATTGGGCGGATTTACTTTAGGAGGCGGATATCCTCTGCCCAGAACAATTTCCCTTGGATTAAATGTTACCTTTTAATAACGCTAATCATGAAAAGAATATTTCAGACTATATTAACTACTGTTATTCTTCTTGGGATACTTAGTAGTTGTGAGAAATTCTTAAGCCTTGCACCTGTTTCACAGGCAAACACTGAGGATTTCTATAAGACACCCGCAGACCTTGATAATGCAGTTATTGCTGCTTATAAGTATCAAAAATACATTTTTTCGGCTGACTTTTGCAGCCAGCATCTACTGGATGAACAGCGGTCGGATAATACGGGTTATTCGAATCTGACTGATGAAGTCGATAATTTTACTAAAGACACCGGTAAAGAGTGGTACATGTGGTCATGGGACAAATGCTACAAAGCCATTTATACCTGTAATGTTGCTATCGAAAAAGCAGCCGGAATTACCATGTCAGATGAATTGATGAACCAGTATTTAGGTGAATTAAAATTTCTGCGTGCCATTACCTATTTTGAACTGGTCAGGAATTATGGTGGCGTCCCTCTTGTTCTTGAAACTCCAAAATCCCTGGCTCGTGACGCAGTAAATGTCTCACGTAACACTGTTTCAGAGGTTTATGATCAGATTGTTGCTGACCTTCAATTTGCCGAAGCAAATCTTCCGGTCTCCTTTACCGATGGTAAATATGTTGGCCGCGCCACAAAGGGGGCTGCTAACGGATACCTTGGGAAGGTATATTTGACTTTAGGTAAAAAAAGTGAAGCTGAAGCTGCTCTGAGAAAGGTCCTTGCCTATGGTTATGAGTTATTACCTCAATATGCCGATGTGTTTGATGCCAATAATGGTAATAATAAAGAGGTTGTATTTGAACTTCAGTTTAAATCCACTACTGATGCCTGCCCCTTCATTTATATGTTTACTTCGATGCAGGTGGATGTTAAACCTGGATTGAGTTATAATAAGGGAACACAGGATCTGTTTGATGCTTTTGAGGCCGGTGATCCGAGAAGGGATTTGACGATGGCAAAAGATAACGTTGGTCTTTATTATTGTGTAAAATATAAAGATCCCGCTGCTAATCCCGTTAGTGATGCGAATAATAATATTCCGCTCATGAGGTATTCTGAAGTATTATTATTGCTTTCTGAGAGCATTGGAGAATCCTCTGAATCGTATAATCTAATTAATCAGGTCAGAAACCGAGTGGGTCTTGCTAATATAAGCAGCTCAACACCTGGAACTTTTGCTCAAAAGTTATTGCATGAAAGACGTATTGAATTAGCCTATGAGAATCATCGCTGGCATGATCTTTTAAGGTTTGGAGTGGCCATCGAAGTTATGAACGCGTTTTTTGTGAAAGAAAAAAATGGGGCAGTTACCATTGGTCCGGATGATCTGCTGTTTCCGATACCGAATTTCACTTTATTAAACAATCCTAATCTGGTACAAAATCCAGGCTATCCGGGAAGCTAGTGTTAATATCGTTAAAAGAATTTAGTAATATTAAAAATGTTTCGTACCTGTATCAAAAAAAGGTATGGCACGAACATCAGTACCTCCAGCAGTGGGGAAAGAAATACGAGAACAATTGATTACTTGGGCAAAAGGGCAAAAAGTTGAAAGCCGTATGAAGCTTCGGGCGAACATAATTCTGGATTGGCTGGAAGGATACACCTATGAGCAAACTCAGGAACATTTTGAGGTCAGCGAGATGTCGATTTCCAAATGGCGTCAGCGATTTGCAGAACACGGTCTAGATGGTTTAAAGGATCAAACCAGAACTGGTAAACCATCCACTGTAACCCCGGAAACAAAAAACATGGTGGTCCACCTGGCCTGCAGTAAGCCGGATGATGGCCGCCAACGGATTCCACAGACGGAGATAGCCAAAAAAATGGGAATCAGTCAAAGCACGGTATCTGAAATTCTTCAAAGCCACGAGTTACGACCTCATAAAACTGAGTATTGGTGCGGTAAAAGTCCGAATCCACTGTTTTTCCCGAAAATGGTTGAAATCGTTGGGTTATACTTACATCCACCTGAGAATGCACTGGTGCTTTGCGTGGATGAGAAAACCCAGATTCAAGCACTTGACCGTTCTCAACCGGAATTGCCATTAAGGCCAGGCAATCCAAGAAGACTAACAAATACCTATAAAAGAAATGGTACGGTCAATTTGGTAGCAGCCCTCTCGGTTCACTCGGGCGAAATTACCGCTCAAACAATTGAAAGAAATTTAGAACATAACTTTAAAAATAAACTTAACTAATAGCCTATGAAACATTCCTAATTGAATCTGCTTTCAGAAACCTTAGAATGCATGAAATTAATTATTTCGTTTCATCAATTAAACAAAACTAATTAATCTATGAAAACATTACTAAAAGTATTTCTATTGCTATTTTTCTCAATCGCAAGTACTGCTGGTATTTATGCTCAGAGAACAGTAACTGGAACTGTTGTTGACAAAGATCAGCAACCTGTTCCTAGTGTGAACGTTGTTGTTACCGGAACAACTCAGGGAACGACGACCGATTTTGCTGGTAAATACAGCATTCCCGTTCCTCCGGGAGCTAAGAGCCTGACATTCTCCTATATCGGGATGGAACCTCAGGAAATCATTATCGGGGCTTTAACTGTAATCAACGTCACCATGACTGAGTCCGCGATTGGCCTGGGCGAGATCGTTGTCGTTGGTTATCAAACTAAACAAAAATCCAACCTAACAGGCTCAGTATCTACTATATCATCTAGACAGCTAGAAAATCGGCCTGTTGCAAAATTGACTCAGTTGTTACCCGGTCTGGCTCCTGGTTTAACAGTCACAAGAAACAACCCCGGTCGGATTGGAGCCAGTGATGTCGGCATAAGAATCGGAGGGATAACTTCCAGGTCAAATCCGGATATTTTAATTGTCATTGACGGTGTTCCGCAGGAAAATTCCTCAGCGCTGAATACCATCAATTACAATGATGTTGAAAGCATCTCCATTTTGAAAGATGCTGAAGCTGCCATTTACGGTTCAAGGGCATCCGGCGGGGTAATGGTTATCACCACCAAACGCGGGAAAGGCTCCAATTTGTCAGCTTCAGTAAGTTCTTCATTTGCTGCACCCAACATTTACCGGCGAACCACTAACATGCTCCAGATGCTGGAATTGCAGCAGAATGCATGGGCAAGTCAGAATGAAACCCCGTTCTTCGGGTATCCTGATGTTTTCAAATACGTCAAGGATAACAACCTCACCTTTGACAAAATTAAAAACAACGATTTTAAGTATGTTTTTCATGGCAATGCTCCATTCCCGGATACTCCTTACCTGGTCTTTGGTCATACCGACTGGATGGAGGAAATGTACAGGACTGCCGTGAC
>Ga0265292_1001988_pt1 | contig 15572 bp, 15 predicted proteins | sample Munlanlewell296A_FD_189080 | JGI IMG/M metagenome (GOLD analysis project Ga0265292, IMG submission 189080) | Leachate microbial communities from a municipal landfill in Southern Ontario, Canada - Leachate well 296A | ecosystem: Engineered > Solid waste > Landfill > Unclassified | place: Canada... | reverse complement strand
TTTGCGGGCTGGCACATCACGCAGGCGCAGGAAACCGCCAAAGCCCGGCATTTCATGGGCTTGGTCAGCGAGCAGAGTCTTTACAACCTGGATGCCCGCATGGTCGAACTGGAAGTGCTCCCGGCTTGCAAAGCCTACGGGCTGGGCGTCATCCCGTGGAGCCCGCTGTGGGGCGGACTGCTGGGCGGTGTGCTGGAGAAAATCGAGAAGGGCCGCCGCGCCTCGGACGAGATGAAGAAAAGGATCGAGGAGAACCGACCGAAGCTGGAAAAATGGGAGGCCTTCTGCAAAGAACTGGGCGAACAGCCCGCTGACGTGGCCCTGGCCTGGCTGGTGAAGAATCCCGTCGTCACCGCCCCGATTATCGGACCCCGGACTCTCGACCAGTTGACCAGCTGTCTGCGCGCCCTGGAGATTGCATTCGACGAGACCGCCTTGAAAAAACTGGATGAAATCTTCCCTGGCCCCGGCGGCGAAGCTCCCGAAGCATACGCGTGGTAATCTTTTGTAGGGGCGCACACCGTGCGCCCCCACTCGATTATGTTTCCACAGTACACCTATCCTACCCGCTTAATTCCCGGCCTGGTCGCCAATGTTTTGTTTGGTGGCCATCGCTCTTTTCGCCGCGACGGGCTGGCCTGCATCGAACGGCTGGAGCCACCATTGCGCGTGTACTGCGAGGAGAACATACCTCAATCTGGTCCCTGCCTGATCACCTTTAACCACTATTACCGCCCCGGCTTCAACGCCTGGTGGATGGCGCTGGCGCTGGCGGCGACCCTGCCGGTGGAACTTCACTTCGTAATGACCAGCGAACTGACTTATCCCGGTAAGTGGTATGCCCCGCTGGGCAAGGCCGGGTCGCGCTGGCTGCTGCGGCGGTTGTCGAAAATCTACGGCTTCACCACCACGCCGCCCATGCCGCCGCGCGAAAAAGATGTGGCAGCCCGCGCCCGGTCGGTGCGGGAAACACTCACGTTCACCCGCCAGCACCCGCAGGCCATCCTCGGCCTGTCCCCTGAGGGCGGCGACCAGCCCGGCGGCCTGCTCAACTGGCCTGCATCCGGGGCAGGACGGTTTGTCCTGCTGCTGGCGGAACAGGGCTTCCCCGTCCTGCCGGTGGGGGCGTTTGAAGAGGCCGGGGAATTCTGTCTGCGCTTCGGCGCGGTGTACCGGCTCCAGGTCTCGCGCGGCCTCGGCCCGGACGAGAAAGACCGGGCCGCGGCGCAAACCGTCATGTCTGCCATCGCGGCCCAACTACCGCCGCGTCTGCGCGGAAATTTTGGATAATTAGGACTTGTGTGAAAACAACTTCCCTATTTCGCCTGATATCATCCCAGGCTTAGTATGTGAAAGCCCAGAGCTTTTCACCACCAAGGCACGAAGGCAGTAAGTTTTATAAAAAACCCCTTCGTATTTGTGGCTTCGTGGCTTTGTGGTTAACGTTCTCAGCAAAATGGGAAAGCCCAAAAAACGGAAGTTATTTTTACACGGCTACTAAGCAACTCCTGGCGGAAGCCTGCGTATATCTTTTCAGAACGACCAACGAGGACCCACAGTGACTGACGAAACGACCTGGATCATCCAGGCCCAACAAGGCGATGACGAAGCTTTTACGAATTTGGTCGAAACTTACCAGAAACCGGTCTATAACCTTTGCTACCGGATGCTCGGTGAGCCGGAGGCCGCTGAAGATGCGGCCCAGGAGACCTTCCTCAAGGTGTACCAGAACCTCGCCCGCTACGACCGCGAACGTTCCTTTGCCACCTGGCTGCTCTCCATTGCCGCCCACCACTGCATCGACAAACTCCGCCGGAGGCGATTTAACTCGTTCTCGATTGACGAGGATGAGGAAGGTCAGACTGACCTCCCCGACCGCTCCGCCCCGGACCCGGAATCGGAGACCGCCAAACGACAGGAACGCGAACGCTTGCACAACTGTCTGCAATCTCTCGACCCGACCGACCGTGCCGCCGTCATCATGCGCTACTGGCAGGACTGTTCGGAAGTGGAAATCGCCCAGACCCTCAAACTGACTGTCCCAGCAGTAAAAAGCCGGTTGCACCGGGCACGGCGGGCTCTGGCAGACCTGTGGGAAGAAAAACCGGCGCATGTGCGCACAGAAAGGAAGCCCTATGGATCACCAGCCTTTTGAAAACTGGCTCCTGGACAACCAGCCCCTTACCACTGATCAGAAACGTCAGCTGAACACCCATCTGCGGACGTGCTCCTCCTGCGCCGCATTGGCGGAGGTGAACCTGGCATTGAAGTCGGTCAGGGTGGCCGCGCCCGCGGCGGGTTTTGCCGACCGGTTCCAGGTCCGGCTGGTAGCGAAGAAACAGGCTTTGCGGCGGAGAAATTTCTGGGGCTTCGTCGTCCTAACATTAAGCGTGCTTGGTTTATTTGGTTGGGTCTCCTGGCCGGTGCTCAAAGACCTGATCCAGTCGCCAGTCAACTTGCTCGCCTCCTGGATTTCCTCGCTGGTCTCATTCTGGGCCTCCCTCCAGGCGATCTTCCGGGCCGGGATGGTTTTGTTCAAAGTTGTTCCGGGCTTCGTACCCGCTTATATCTGGGCGGTAATCCTGTTTGCCGCTGGCGGATGGAGTTTGGTGTGGGTCGTCTCGTTGATGAAATTTACCAAATATCCGCAAGGAGTATAACTATGAAACTAACTGTAAAAATTGCTTCTCTCGTTCTGCTGGCAATGCTGGTCTTTGTGCCGATGCAGTCGGCAGTTGCCAAGGGCCCTTCTTTTGATGGTCAGGTGATTTTTGGCCAATCCTACACCCTGAAAAACGGCGAGACCCTGAATGGCGACCTGCTGGTCTTTGGCGGTACAGCCACGCTTGAAGAGGGTGCATCAGTGAACGGCAATGTTGTCCTGTTTGGCGGTAGCCTGGTGGTAAATGGCGAAGTGAGTGGCGATGTGGCTGTCGCCGGAGGTTCGGTAACCATTGGAACTTCTGCGCACATCCATGGTAACCTAACCACCGTTGGCGCTTCGCTTGAGCGTGCCGAAGGCTCGCAGGTAGATGGACAGATTTTCAACACAGCCACCTCCTGGGTCGGCAATGGCGACAATGGCAACAATCCTGTCACCCCCGGCACCCCAGCTACGCCGGCGGTACCGAGCATCCATGTCAATTTTGACCCGATTGGATCGGTGCTGAACACTCTCGGACAGGCGCTGGCTCTGGCTGTGCTGGCCATGCTGGTGATGCTCTTCCTGGCTCCCCATGCAGACCGCGTAGCCCATGCTGTTATGGCGCAGCCGCTGACGGCGGGCGGCCTCGGCCTGCTGACCGTTATCTTGGCCCCAATCACACTTCTCCTGTTGACCGTCACGCTCATTCTTATTCCGGTAGCGGCCGCCGCAGTTGTTGTCCTGTTCGTGGCGGCTGTCTTCGGTTGGATTGCCATCGGCTATGAAATCGGGCAGCGCTTTACCACTGCCATTCATCAAAACTGGCATCCGGCATTCTCGGCAGGTCTGGGTGTCTTTACCCTGACTCTTGTCGCAGATGCATTTACCGGAATCCCGGTGCTGAACTGTGTCGGTTGGCTGGTGCCATTCCTGCTGGGTCTGGCAGGACTGGGCGCGGTCATCATGACCCGCTTCGGGACGCAATCGGTCGTCGCACCCGCGGCAGTTGAATCTGCGCCGCTTGCCCCGGTCGCACCTGCCGCTCCGGTCGCGCCCGAACCTGAGTCCCCCGCGACTGAACCGGCTGCTCCGCAGCGCAAGCCGCGCGCCAAAAAAGGATCGTAACGTTCCGGGCTTTTGGGCAACTGTCAAAAGGTCCGCACTCCGCTCCGGGGTTCCGGGGCGGTTTTTTTGGGTCTTTTGGAATTCCAGTGATAGAGGGAAAGATATCCCCATCGCCACGGCGATTCCCAGAGAACCGTTTTTTTGTTTCCCAGGGGGCAATGATATAATTCCTGATGCCCCTCTGTAAGGCAGAAAGAGAGTATCTTTATGACCCCTGAAATCAAGCCCCCTTTACACCCGAATCCGCCCCCGCTGGTACGTGTCTCCGGAACTCACCGTGAGATGGGTCGTCAAATCGGCGAAGCCTGTAGAAAACAGGTCCAGCATGGCGTCGAGAACGGACGTAACCTGGTGGCGGATGCCTACCAGCAGTTGGAGTTGACCTGGGCAGGTGCGCAGATCCAGGCCCGCAAGTACTTGCCGTTTGCTCAGGAGCGCTATCCGCAGTATGTGGACGAGTTGATGGGCATCGCCGAGGGCGCAAATGTCGGCTTTGAGGACCTGGTGGTCATCAATGTTATGGAAGCGGTGGCGATGGATGCCCTGCACCTGACGCGCTGCACCAGCATGGCGATCAATGACGAGCGTACCGCCGACGGACATGTGCTGCTGGCGCACAACGAGGACTGGGTTCCAGAGGACGAGGATGATGTTTTCATCGTTCTTGCCAAACCAAAGAATGGCCCGCCGTTCCTGGCGATGACCTACGGCGGGTTGCTGCCCAATATTGGTTTCAATGCTTACGGCATTGCCCAGTTGTGCGATTCTGTTTATCCGAACGACTCGCGCATCGGCACGCCGCGCACCGTAGTTTCGCGCGCCGTACTGGCCTCGAAAACACCGGATGAGGCGATTCGTCATACCCTGTCGGCGCAACGCGCGGCCGGGTACAATCATCTGCTGGTCCACGAGAGCGGCGAGTTGTACTCGGTGGAGGTCTCGGCGCGGCGTTTTGGCATTCTCTACGGAGATGACGGTTTTATCGTTCATACCAACCATTATCTCTCGGAAAACATGCAGCAGGTGGAACGTGAACCTGAAGACCTGGTGGCCTCGCGCGTACGCTATTTCCGTGCCCTGAGGCTGATCAAACGTGAGGGCCAGCACACGATCAAGACGTTACAGAACATCCAGCGCGACCACGTCAACTTCTCAAACTCCATTTGCAACCACTCGATTGACGCCAGCAACCCGCTCGATCGCGAGAAGACGGTCAATGCCTTGGTGATAGACCTGACGGCGCGCGAAATGCACATCGCCTGGGGCAACCCGTGCGAGAACCCGTATCACACCTATCATCTGGACGCGTGAAAGCAGATGATAGGACCTGATCATGGATAATTGTGAAGGTGTAGCCGCTGCGCTGCACCTTCTTTCGTGAATCTCATACCCCTGGATAGAAAATGAATTTCTGGATTACCCTTGTACTTGTCTTTCTTACTTACCTGGGCATCGCGTTTTTCGGTTGCCTAAATCCTCCAAATTTTGTACAATGATACCGATAAAGGAGAACATTATGCGCTTTGGCATCATGGCAATGCAACTGGAAGCCCTTGTCCCGCAAGGGGTGCCTGCCGAGCAGATCATGGCGAGTATCATGAGTTTCGACCATGCCGGGCTGGCAAAAGGGCTGGCAAACAGAGGCTTCAACCCGATCGAACTGGGCGGCGACCTGGGGATGTTCCTGCCGAACGTCTACAGCCCCGAATCGGTCGAGAGGCTGGCTGCCCTTAGATCTAATAACCTCTCGTATACCCTCCACCTGCCATTGTGGTCGGTGGAACCGTCCACACCGCTGATGCCGGTGCGTAAAGGCTCGGTGGAGGCAGTAGTGCAAACGATCAAGGCGACAGTTCCCATCGAGCCGGAAGTCTACGTGCTGCACGCCACCGGCGCGCTGGCGGCGGAGTTCTACAACATGAAAATCTCGGAGCTTGCCCGGACCCTGATCCTGCGCCAGTTCCAGAACGGGGCGCGCGAGAGTATCCGGGCCATCCTCGCCGAGACCGGTCTCCCCAGCCGCCGGCTGGCTATCGAGACCATCGAGTTTCCCCTCGACCTGACCCTCGAACTGGCCGAGGAGTTCGACCTGTCCCTCTGCCTCGACACGGGGCATGTGCTGGCAGGCTTCCCCGGCTGGTTTGATTTCTTCGAGGTGGTGGAAAAACTCCTGCCACGCCTGGCGGAGGTCCATTTGCATGACTGCAAGAAAATGCCGCAGGGCGTGCGCGGTTATGGCGAAGACCACAAGCCGCTCGGTACCGGCGACCTCGACCTCGGTCGCTTCCTCGACCGGCTGGCCGCGGCAAACTTTACCGGTCCACTGGTGTTTGAATTAAGAGTGGACGAGGCTCTGGAATCTTTGGAAGTTGTGAAGTCTATTCGCCCAAATCTTCTGAAACACGAATGACACGAATAGAACGAATTTCAAAATCATTCGTGTTATTTGCAAATTCATGTCACATCGTACTCGAAGAGGTTTCGTGATAAACAAGGAGATACTATGAAAAAGATATCGTTCCTCCGTATGCTCGTCATCAGCCTGCTCGGTTTTGCGCTGACCTTCTCGTCCAACATTCAGGACCCGCCGCTGATGACCTACAAGGTCCGTGAACTGGCCCCAAACCTACCCAACACCGCCCTCGGTTTTCTGGGCTTCCTCGGCCTGTTGGTGGCGATGGTCGTCCAGCCCATTATCGGCGTGTTCTCTGACCGGGCCAAGACAAAACTTGGCCGCCGCCTGCCGTTCATCATCGGCGGGGCGGTGCTGATCGCCGCCTCCCTGTTCCTGCTGGCGGCTGCCCCGACCCTGTGGGTGCTGCTGCTGGGCGTGATCTTCATCCAGTTTTCGTCGAACATCCTGCAAGGCCCCTGGCAGGCGCTCATCCCGGACCTGGTGCCCGAGTCCCAGCGTGGGACGGCTTCCAGCCTGAAGGCTGTGATGGACATCATCGCCCTGGTAGTGGGCGGCGCGGTGGCAGGGATGCTTTTAGGAGATAAGGGCATCGCCCGCTGGGGCAGCAACGCGGTCTTTGTGGCGGCGGCCGTACCGGCGATATTGTTCTTCGTTTTTATCCTGTTCACGGGGCTGTGGGCGCGTGAGAAACCGGATGCAGTTTCCGGGTCCGAGAGCGTGGCGGGGAAGACGGTGGGCGAGGCGCTCAAGGGCGCGTTCTACGTCAACTTCCGTGAACGGCCCGTCTTCGGCTGGTGGTTCGCCAACCGCATCCTGTTCTGGGGCGCGTTCATCGCCATCAACTCGTTCCTCATCAACTACCTGGTGGATGTCATTAAAATGACCCAGGGCGAGGCGCAGAGTTTCTACGGGACGCTGAAAATCATTCTGGGCGGGGCGCTCATTATCCTGGCGCTGACGGCAGGCTGGCTCTCGGATAAGTTCGGGCGCAAGCCGGTGATGCTGATTGCCGGGCTGGTGGCGTTTGTGGGGGCGTTGGCCCTGCTGTTCGTGCGTGACCGGACGCTCATTATCGTGGCGGGCGGCATCGTCGGGATGGGCGTTGGGTCGTTCCTTTCGGCCTCGTGGGCGCTGGCCACTGACATTGTGCCACGCGAGGAAGCCGCCCGTTACCTGGGCATCGCCAACATCGCCACCTGTATCGGGTCGGGCGTGGCGCGCTTACTGGGCGGGGTGTTGATTGACCCGATCAATAAAGCACTCGGCTCCAGTTCGTCTGGCTATTTGCTCCTGTTCAGCCTGGCGGCGCTTTGCTTCCTGGCGAGTGCGCTGGTGATTATCCCGCTACCGAACAAGCGGGTAAAAGCAAGTTAATCCGGCACTAGGTGACGACGCAGAGCATCGTCACCAGAATCTGTGTAGTACAGACAAAAAAGCACCTCCACGAGGAGGTGCTTTTACTTTCGCCTCACGAACCCTGCCCGGAGGATTAGGCCTTCTGTTTATCGTAATCGGCTTTTTTGCGGGCATGCAGTTCGAGCAAATCGTGCTGCATCTTTTCCAGCCGGGCGCCGCGCAGCGGGAACCAGAACAGGATCAGCGCACCGAGCAGCATGGCGAGGCCGGGAATCAGGCCGATGAAAACCTTGATACCGAATATTGCGCTGGCGGGCTGGTCGAGGAAAGCCACATTGTTGTTGGCTTCACGGGTGACAAAATGAGCGGCTTCCAGGATGAAGGGTGGGATCGCAATCGCCAGCGACTGGGCAGGTTTGGTGATCAGGGCATTGATGCCGAAGAATGCCCCCTCACGGCGCACACCGGAGCGCAACTCGTCCTCATCTGCCACCTCGGCGAACAGGATGTTCGTCAGGGTCTGCGGACCGGAAAGCCCGAAACCGACCAGCACCAGGCAGATAGGGATGAGTGCGGTGGGCACGAAGGTAATCGCAATCAGGCCCACACCGGCAATCACCAGCAGCAGTTGCTGAGCCTGCACCAGGCCCATCTTTTTGCGGATGAGGTTGGTAATTGGCACACCGCCGATCAGTGGAATGAAGATGAACGCCAGCAAGACTATCGTGTTCATTTTGAGCACGTAATCGGCCAGGTAGAATACCGACCCGGTCACCAGCGAGGAAACCAGGATGGACATGAAATTCTGGGAAACCAGAATGAGGAAGCTTTTGCTGGTAAAGGTAAATTTGATCTGGTCTTTGAGTTTGAGGGGCTTATCCACCTGGGTGAACTCAAGGCGTTCCTTGACCTTGAAGGTGGTAGCGATGATCAATAGCATGCCCGCCACGCCGACCACCACCATGGCAATCTGCAATGGGAAGAAAGATGGCACTGCACCAGCCTTTGGGCGGAACAGGTCCGGGATGATAAAGCCCAGCAGCGTGCCCAGCAGGCCAAACAGCGAGGACGAAATTTGCAGGTGGTTACGCTCGGTGTCCGATTCGGTCACTTCCGGCAGCAGGGCGGAATACACCAGTCCGATCATGGTGTAGCAGCCATCATACAGCACCATGCTGACCAGCATCCACATGAACAGGGTGAAATCGCCGGCGTGTTGTGGCGCCAGCCAGACCAGGATGAAGGTCGCGGCGAGAAACGGGGCGGTGTAACGCATGTAAGGGATGCGGCGGCCGTGTTTGGAGCGGGTATTGTCCGAGATATAGCCAAAGATGGGATCGTTCAGGGCGTTCCAGACCGCGTAGATGGCCGAAGCAATGGCGATCCAACGGGCGCTGAGTCCCAGGTAATCCTGGTAAAAGATGGGCAGCAGGGCACCAAAAACGCCCGAGATGAGGCTGGTACCCAGAGCGGCAATCCCCCAGGTCAGCTTGTATCTGAACGAGAGTTTGATGGCGCGTGGGGCAGTTTCAGACATGGCTTCTCCTTTTCAAAGATTTCAGATTATGAGTCCATTGCAAAAAGGTCTTTAACACGAAGGACACGACGTACACAAAGGATAAGTGATAAAGGCTTTTCCTTCGTGCCCACCTGCCCCCGGTCTTTGGGGGTTCGTGACCTTTGTGTTTAGATGGTTTTTGCAGTAGAGTCATGGATATAAATACAACGGAGGCCGTCTTTGCCCGGCCTCCGTTTTTTCATGGATTTGCTATTCACTGATTACTGATCACTGAAAACTGATCACTTCGCCTTATTCGCATGCTTTTTTGCATACTCCGCGCCGCGCTTCAGGGCCTCAACGTTCTTGGGCAGCAGGTGCTTGTGGCGGCCCGGCATGTGGGCCTTCAGGGCGGACTCGATGTCTTCCAGGGTCAGTACGGGCAGCAGGGCCAGCAGGGCGCCGGTGGCGACGATATTCGCCATTCGGCGGTCACCGGCTTCCTCGGCGATCTCGCTGCACGGGATGGAGACCCAGGTGATGTCGCTACGGGCCACGTCACGGTCCACCATGGAGGAATTGACGATCAACACGCCGCCCGGTTTGACCGTCGGCTCATATTTATCGAGCGACGGCAGGTTCATGACGATGACCGCGGGCGGATTCTGGACCAGCGGCGAGCCGATTTCTTCGTCCGCGATGACGACGGTGCAGTTGGCCGTACCGCCGCGCATTTCCGGGCCATACGAGGGGATCCAGGTCACCTCTTTGCCGGTGTCCATGGCGGCATAGGAAAGCACCTGACCGGCGAACATGACACCCTGTCCGCCGAAACCAGCCAGAAAAACTTCAGTTTGCATGATGATTCTCCGTTCCTCATGTCATTGCGAGCGTACTTCCCTGGCACCGCCCGCCAGGGCAGGTGTGCGAAGCAATCCCCGCTTCCAAGAGGAGACTGCTTCGGCAGAAGAGCGCCGCCTCGCAGTGACACAGCAATTCTAGATTTTTAGCGCTCCCACAGACGGCGCAATCTTATAATCGCCAAGCGGGAAGGCCGGGATCATGTGCTCTTCCAGCCACGCCAGCGACTGGACCGGCGTCATGCCCCAGCCGGTGCTGCAGGTGGAGAGCAGTTCCACCATCGAGAAGCCCAGGCCGTGTACCTGCGTTTCGAACGCGAGACGGATCGCTTTCTTCGCCAGGCGGATGTTCTTCGGGTCGTGCAGACTGCGCCGGACGATGTACCCAGCCCCGTCCAGCGTGGCCAGCATCTCGGCCACACGGATCGGGTAGCCCTGCGTCTCCACATCGCGGCCGTTGGGCGAGGAGGTCGTCTTCATGCCGGGCAGGGTCGTCGGGGCCATCTGGCCACCGGTCATGCCGTAGATGGCGTTATTGATGAAGATGATGGTGATGTTTTCCCCGCGCGCCGCGGCGTGGACGGTCTCCGCCATGCCGATCGAAGCCAGGTCGCCGTCGCCCTGGTAGGAGAAGACGACGCGGTCCGGCAGGACGCGTTTGATGCCGGTGGCCATCGCCGGGGCGCGCCCGTGGGCGGCCTCGACGAAGTCAGTGTCAATATAATTGTAGGCGAACACCGCGCAGCCAACCGGTGCCACGCCGATAGCTTTATCCAGTATGTTCATTTCTTCCAGCACTTCGGCCACCAGGCGGTGCGCCGTCCCATGCGTGCAGCCGGGACAATAATGCGTAGGCGTTCCCGTGAACCCTTTGGGGCGGGAGTAGACCAGATTCTCAGGATTTACGATAGTTGCAGCCATAATTACCTCTCATCTCACCGTGCCATCATCCGCAGATACCACAGGTCGGCAGGATCATCTTCCGGCTTGCCGGGGTTCTTGATCATTTCCTGGATCTCGTGGACGAATTCATCCGGGAAGGGCATCACGCCCCCCAGCCGCCCGTAGAAGCGTACCGGGATCCGGTTCCTGACCGCCGCCTGGACGTCCTTGAGCATCTGCCCGGTGTTCATCTCCACCACCAGGAAGGATTTGGCCCGCTTGCAAAGTTCCTCCACCCGCTTGTAGGGGAAGGGGTTGACGCTGATGGGGCGGAACAACCCGACTTTGATGCCCAGCGCCCGGGCGGCGCGCACGGCCGAAAGCGCAATCCGGCCCGCAGTCCCGAAACCGATGACGATATATTCGGCATCCTCCAGGAAATATTCCTTGAAACGGATTTCGTTGGCCTGGGCTTCGCGCCAGCGTCCGAGGATGCGCAGGTTGACTTTTTCCTCGGTCGGGACGTCGAGGTAGATCGAACTCAGGATATGCCGCTTGCGTCCCTTCGCCCCGCTCACGGCCCAGTCGTATTCCTTCCGGACGACCGGCTGCATCTCCGGCAGCTGGACCGGTTCCATCATCTGCCCGATGGAACCGTCAATCAGGATGGTGCAGATGTTCAGGTATTTGTAGGCCAGTTCGAAAGCGACCGGCATCAAGTCCACGGCCTCCTGGATCGAGGCCGGGGCCAGCACGATGGGATGGTAATCTCCGTGGCCGCCGCCCTTGCAGATCTGGTTGTAATCGCCCTGCGAGGGGGCGATGTTACCCAGGCCGGGACCGCCGCGCATCACGTTGACCAGCACCATCGGGACCTCGGTGCCGGCGATGTACGACAGTCCCTCCTGCATCAGGCTGATGCCCGGGCTGGAGGAGGAGGTCATCGCGCGCGCCCCGGTGCAGGCTGCGCCGTAGACCATGTTGATGGCTGCCGGTTCACTCTCGGCCTGGACGAAAGCGCGTCCCAGCTCGGGCATGCGATGAGAGAGGTATTCGAGCACTTCATTCTGCGGGGTGATGGGGTAGCCGAAATAGGCCTCCAAGCCGGCGCGTACGGCCGCCTCGGCAATGGCTTCGTTGCCTTTCCACATTTCACGCGCCATATCAATCACCTCCTGCCGCCGCGGTAGCGGGCGCTTTGGTCACTTCGCGGTAGACAGTGATGGCCGCATCCGGGCAAACCAGGGCGCAGATGGCGCACCCGGTGCAGCCGTCCTTGAAAATATGCGCCGGATGGTAGCCCTTGGGGGTTAACTTTTCGCTATCCAATTCCAGGACTTTGGGCGGGCAGGCCGAGACGCATAACTCACAGCCTTTACAATATAGATCGTTGACTTCTATCCAACCTTTGGCAGGCATTGACCTGGCCTCCTCAATTAGAATTTGGACAAATTTGGTCGAAATTTCCGCCTGCATTATTATGGCGGTTTCCGACGTTGACGGGTAGTGCCAAGCGTCATTATACCGTAATACAAAAATCCTATTCTTTTGTGGAAGTATTGTCGCTTTTCAATCCCGCAGAGGGGGTAAAATTGACAAAATGAACCATCATCGTATCTACGGAGGTTTCCATGCCCGAAGTTGTCATCATTGACGCCATCCGCACGCCCATCGGGGCATTAGGCGGGGTGCTGTCCGCCGTCCGCCCGGACGATCTGGCCGCGCTTGTGCTCAAAGCTATTTTGGAACGCAACCAACTCGACCCGGCGCTGGTAGAAGAAGTCTACCTCGGCTGCGCCAACCAGGCCGGGGAGGATAACCGCAACGTGGCGCGCATGGCGCTCCTACTGGCCGGGCTCCCGGTTGAGGTGGCGGGTGTGACCGTCAACCGGCTGTGCGCCTCCGGGCTGAACGCCGTCAACCAAGCCGCACGCGCCATCAAGGCCGGTGAAGGGGAGGTATACATCGCCGGGGGCGTGGAGTCCATGAGCCGCGCCCCGTATTCACTGCCCAAGGCTGAGTCCGGTTTCCCCTTTGGCAACCTGACCGCCTACGACACCGCCCTGGGCTGGCGCTATCCCAACCCGAAGATGCAGGAGAAATACGGCACCGAGCAGATGGGCGAGACCGCCGAGAACATCGCCGCGCTGAAGCCACACATCACCCGTGAGATGCAGGACGCGTTTTCACTGCGTTCGCACCAGCGCGCCATTGCCGCCATCGACTCGGGCAAATTCGCCGGGGAAATCCTCCCGGTGACCATCCCGCAGCGCAAAGGGGACCCGGTCGTTGTGACCACGGACGAGCGTCCGCGCCGCGATACGAGCATGGAATCTCTGGCAAAACTCCGCCCGGCTTTTCGCAAAGAGGGCGGGACAGTGACGGCTGGCAACTCGTCCGGTCTGAATGACGGGGCAGCCGCGCTGCTCCTGATGAGTGACGCCAAAGCCAAAGAGTTGGGCCTGAAGCCGCTGGCCCGGATTCTTTCGTCGGCAGCCGCCGGGGTCCCGCCGCGTACGATGGGATTGGGGCCTGTCCCGGCGGTGAAGAAAGCCGTTGCCCGCGCCGGTCTCCAGTTGAAGGACATCGGCCTGGTCGAGTTGAATGAAGCTTTCGCCATACAGTCCCTGGCTGTGATCGAAGACCTGGGCCTCGACCCGGAACTGGTCAACGTCAACGGCGGGGCGATTGCGCTGGGACATCCACTGGGCTGCTCGGGGGCGCGCATTCTGACCACGTTGCTGCACGAGATGCGGAGGCGGGCGGGCGACCATAAAGGTCGCCCCTACTATGGTCTGGCGACGCTGTGTGTGGGCGTCGGTCAGGGCGAGGCGACGGTCGTCGAATGGGTCGGATAGCCCGAAGTCGATAAAGAATCGCAACTCCGTAGGGCTTCCACGGCGCGGTTATATCCAAAAGGCTATGCCCCTTGATTCCCCCTATCTGCATCGGGTATCGAGGCTTACAATCATTCATAATTGATAACTGGCAAAAGGTCAAAGGAGTGTGATATGCGTTCCAGGATTTTTCTCATCATCGGCGTGCTGGTACTGACAATGGGGGCCTGCAACCCGGCGCAACCGCCCACGAACTTGGAGGAACCTCCCATCACCAATATGCCCACTCCCCTTGCGGTGGCCACGGATATGCCCACCCCACTTGCGGTGGTCACGAATATGCCTCTCCCGACCCCGCCAGATTTGCCAGTTAGTTCATCTCCCACTCTCATCCATATCGCCTTCCTAGACGCCAACAACGGCTGGGGTATTTCCGCCAACGACGGCGGTTATCTCCTGCGGACCGTGGATGGCGGCACAACCTGGCTGAACGCCACCCCGCCGGGCGTCACCGGGATTGGCTACTCGACCAATCTCAGCGTGCTGGACGTCAATACTGTCTGGGTGCTGGTTCCGAATGTTGACTATTTCACCGGTATGCTTTACCACACCGGCGACGGCGGCGTCACCTGGACCTCGACCCCGGTACCGTTTGGAGGGGCCAACCTCCAGTTCTTGGATCCCAGCGTAGGCCGCGCCCTGGCCTACCGGGGCGCAGGCGCCGGATCCAACGCCGTGGAGATGTACCAGACCTCCGACGGCGGTGCGACCTGGACCAGCGCCTTCAATAACGACCCGACCCGGCCCAATTCGTCCGACAGCCTGCCACTGAGCGGCTTCAAAAACGGCCTGACCTTCCTGGATGCCAATACCGGCTGGGTGACCGGCACCCGGCCGGTGGATGGGGAAATCTACCTGTTCGTCACGCACGACGGCGGCGTTTCCTGGTCCCAGCAAAACATTCCCCTGCCGGCCGGTTACGAAACCTACCGGTACATGCCACAAGCGCCAGTCTTCTTTGGAAGTGACGGTTTCCTGCCGCTGATGATTTACTTGTCAGACACAACCGATTTCACCTTTTATACCACCCACGATGGTGGAACCACTTGGACCGGCGACCCGACGAATGCCAATAGCATGGTCATGCCCGGCCGTTATGCTTTCGCCGACGCCCTGCACGGCTGGTGCTGGGGCGGCGGGACAAACCTGTATTCCACCACCGACGGAGCACAAACATGGGGCGGAATGCTTACCGGCCTCGATTTGAACGAACGATTGTCACAAATAGAATTTGTTCCTGGAACCGCCGACCAATTCACCGGCTGGGCACTCACCAGCGTGGACGATGCCGGTCACTCACAGCTCTACAAGACCACCGACAACGGGATTACCTGGACGCCGTTGATCCCTTAGGGGTGTATGGGCTGGTGCGTATCGAGTTCTCCGAACTCAGCATGGCAGATGGCTCGGTGATGACGCTCGATTCGGTGCTGGTGAACGTGCATTAACCCGCTTTGTTTTTTCACTGACAGGGATGGCGTTTTGCCATCCCTGTTTTGTTTAAGCCATGCAACTTTTTCGCCCCGGGTGTATCTAATGGATAGATTTGCAAAACTCATTCTTCTCCAGACAAACAAAAGGAGTTCCAAAATGAAAATGAACGAAGGTCCTGTTGACCGCATTATCCGCGTCCTCGTCGGCATTGCCCTGATCGCGCTCGGCCTGCTGGGTGTAGCCACCGGCGTGTGGATGTGGGTGGCTTACATCTTGGGTGCCATCCTGCTCGTAACCGGCATCGTCGGCTTCTGCCCGCTGTACAAACTGTTCAAGCTCAGCACCGCCAAGAAATAGTCCTCCCCCGCTGAAAAACACTACCGGAGATAAACCGGGATAAGCTCCCCATCCCTTTCTGTTTATCTCTGGTTCTTCGCCGCCACCTTCGCCATGAACTTCG
>Ga0265292_1001985_pt1 | contig 15599 bp, 13 predicted proteins | sample Munlanlewell296A_FD_189080 | JGI IMG/M metagenome (GOLD analysis project Ga0265292, IMG submission 189080) | Leachate microbial communities from a municipal landfill in Southern Ontario, Canada - Leachate well 296A | ecosystem: Engineered > Solid waste > Landfill > Unclassified | place: Canada... | reverse complement strand
TCTCCGGCTTGTCCAAGGTCTGCTCCGTCATCGGCTGGCCACCCTCAGTGAATTCACTCACGATCGCATCTCCTCCAGAAGCTGATCCAGCAAGCGATCCCGCTCCGCCTGCAGCTCCTCCACCTCCGTCCGTGCCTCCCCCAGGTTCCGCCTCAAACGCTCGAGGTCGTCCCGCGCGACGCGGAACTCCCGGTCGGCAAGCGGCGTCTCCGCCACGAGCATGCGCGCCCGCAGGTCGTCCACCACCTCGACCTGGTAGGCGTGCTGCTCCTCCGTGATCCGCAGGTTCGCCTGAGAATCCGCCAGGCGCTCACTCAAGTAGGCCAGCCGGTCCCGCACGCGCAATCCGCATCCACCTCCCCGGGGCCATCAGTTTACCCGCTCGCACAAAACCCGCCCCGCGCGCCCGGCCCCCGGCGCGATGCCTTGCGCCATGCCGGCCTGTTGCTGGACCCCTGACGTGTTGGGGGCTAGTGTGATGGGCTCGAATTCAGGGGAACTTCGGGCGCACCACGCTCGGCTGCTGCCACGCGCAACCTGGAGGCTTTCATGCCCAAGATCGAGATCACCCGCGACGGACCCGTGACAGTGATCACTCTCAACCGTCCCGAGGTCCACAACTGCGTCGATGCCGAGACGGCCGTCGCGCTGGCTTCCGCGATTCTCTCCTTCGCCGATGACCCCATCGCACGAGTCCTCGTCGTCACCGGGGCAGGATCCATGGCCTTCTGCTCGGGAGCCGACCTCAAAGCGGCGGCAGGCCTGCTGGCCCATCCCTTCGTCAACGTCGCCGGCCCCATGGGGTTCGCGCGTCTGGATCCCGGCAAGCCCACCATCGCGGCCGTCAACGGCTACTGCTTCGCCGGCGGTATGGAACTCGCCAGTTGGTGCGACTTTCGCATCGCCTCGGCCAACGCGGAATTCGGCGCGCTGAACCGCCGCTGGGGAGTCCCCTTCACCGATGGGGGCACTCAGCGCTTCGCGCGGCTATGCGGCCAGGGCAACGCTCTGTACTTGATGGAGACGGGCGTCCGCCTGGATGCCTTGCGCGCCAAGGAGATCGGGCTGGTCCAGGAGATCGTCGCCAGGGGAGCAGCACTGGATCGCGCGTTGGAGCTGGCCCACCGAATCGCCGCGTACCCGCAGTCCAGCCTGCGCGCCGACCGGCGGGCAGCCCTCGAGGGCCTGGGCCGCGATCTCACTTCGGGCCTGGCGATCGAGGCCGAGATCTGCGTCCCGACCGTGGCTGATCCGGAGCTCGCCCTGGGGCTCGAGAGATTCGCTTCCGGAGACCGACCCGAGGCACCCCGTCCCGCGTAGCCACGCGCCGCCGCGCAACACGCCTGCGGCGGCTACTCCCAGGAAACGTCCAGAACCACGCGCACCGGGCTGGTCAACGTCGTGACCTTGTAGCAGGTGCGTTTGCGCGATCCCGCGATCCAATTCATCACGTGCTCGAAGTCGCCGGCTTCGCGAACCTCGGCAACCACCCGAGTGGTGCTCGGCTTGAAGTCGAGCGATCCCGAGTAGGTCTCCCGGGCGGTTGAGCCGGATAGATCCACCCGGCTGGAGTCAAAGCGGGCCTTCACGAAAGAGGTGCCCTGCACCTCGACCGGCTTGCCACTCGGGTCGTGCGTGAACGGCGGCGCTGCAAACTCGAAGACGTACCCGGGCACGACGGCGGCCGCCCCGGCGGCGGGAGCGAACTCCCACACGATCCTGTCGTACCCATCCCTTGGGGCGATGCGCACGGCGACCAGATACATGCGGTTCGCGCGTTCCCCGCCCGACTTGGGCTCGCAAGCGGGTCCGGCAAGCGTGCTACCGGTCGCGCTCGGTGAGGGGGCGGACGATTCTGTCGGGGATGCCTCCGACGCGGACACGCTGGGGCCCGACGCCGACGGACCCCCCGAGGGCACCTTCTCCGAGATGCACCCCGCCGCCAGAGCCGCCAGAGCCGCCAGAGCCGCCAGACATGCCGGCATGAGCCTCGAGCGTCGCATCAGCAGCCCTCCAACCAAAGGTTTATCAACGCGGCGGTGTCCGGGGCCGTCAGGTTGGCCTCCTGGTCGACGAGCACGTCCAGTACTGCGGGAAGCCCCGAGTGCACGGCTCTCTTTATGGCCGGCTCCAGCTCGGACGGATCTGCCACTCTCTCCCCGTGGCAGCCCATGGCCTTGGCCATCTCGTCGTAGCGCACGTCGGCGAAGTCGACACCGATGTGGCGCCCTTCCAGCGCCATCCGCTGGCCGTGCTTGATCATCCCGAAGGCCCGGTCGTTGAAGATCACGTCCATCACCGCCAGGCTGAGCCGGCGCGCGGTTTCCAACTCCTGCGGCAGGAACCCGAATGCCCCGTCGCCGTGCAGCAGGAAGACCGGGCGCTGTGGGTGAACCATCTTTGCGGCGATGGCGAAGGGCAGCCCCGCGCCCAGGTGCCCGGAGTTTGTTGCCCACAGCAGGCTGCGCGGCTCATAGACGCGCATCAGGTACGAAGCCCACACCGCGGTGTTGCCGCCGTCCACACAGATGATCGCCTCGCGGGGGAAGGCGTTGCGAACCTCCTTGACCACGCGCAGGGGGTGCATGGGCGCCGCATCCGACAGGGCCAACGAATCCCACTGCGAGAGCCAGGCTTCCTGGGCCAGCTTGTATTCGCCCAGCTTGGCGTGAGGTGCGCGCACCGGCCCGGCCGCGCGAACCCCGTCGAGCAACTGTCCCAGCGCCGTCCTGGCATCGGCCACCGCCCCGATCGTCACCGGCTTGTTCAGCCCGATCGAGTTGGGGTCGGCGTCGATGTGGATGATCTTCTGGGTCCCGCGCGCGCCCCACAAGGGCTCGCGGCCGAAAAAGCACAGCTCGCCAATACGAGTGCCCACGATCAGGACCACGTCCGAGTCGTTTTGCGCCGCCATCGCGCCGTAGCTCATCGCTATCAGCGCCTGCGGGTGATCCTCCGGGATCACGCCCTTGGCGCCCACCGTGTTGGTGATGGCCGCGCCGAGGTACTCGCCAAGCGCCCGGGCTTCGTCCCAGCCTCCGGAGCGAAGCACGCCCTTGCCCAGGTAGAGCAAGGGGCGCTCGGCCTCGAGCAGGACGCGCGAGATCTCCTCCACGTCCGAAGGTGACAGTGCCAGACCCCGGGTCGCCCTGCCCTCATGCGGATCCCAGATCGCGCTCGGATCCTCCTCGATCTCCTTGAACAGCACGTCGGCCGGCAGGTCGATGTGCACCGGCCCGGGCCGCCCGGACACCGCGGCACGCATCGCCGCGCGCACCAATTCGGGAATGCGGCTCGTGTGGTAGGCGCAGGCGCTGAACTTCGTTATGCCGCCGAACATCGCGAGCTGATTGCACTCCTGCTGCGAACCGTGATGGGGGTAGATGCGGAACGACTGGTTCTGCGCCGTCAGTACCAGGATCGGGCTGGAGTCCGCCTGCGCGGCGACAACCCCCGGAACCAGGTCGGTGGCTCCTGGTCCCGCCGTGCCCAGGCACACGCCGACGCCACCGGTCAGTCGCGACCAGGCGTCGGCCATGTGAGCGGCAGCCTGCTCGTGACGGGTCAAGACGAAGTCGATCTCGACTCCGGCGGCGCGCCGGCGGTAGATGGAGTCCAGGAATCCCACCGGCTGCGCTCCCGGGATCCCGAAGACCTTCGTCACCCCTTCGCGAATCAGGCACTCGACCAAGAGGTCAGAACCGTGCATGGCGCCTCCCCGGATGACGACCCGCAAGCCCCAAGTGTGTGGCAAGGGTAGCAGCGGGTTTGTGGGGTCCGCAATCGTCCCCTTCGCGCTCTCCAGTCACCTTTCGATCTCCGCTCGGTATCGGTCGACAATCGAGAGCCAGAAGCCCAGGAAGTTGTCGCAGACCCGATACACTCGTCGGCGACTCCGGCGAGGATCGTCCGTCACAGGTACCATCCGCTCCACCACTCGTAGCTCGACCAGACGATCCAGCGCCCGAGCCGGCTCAGACCGCACGGCATCTGACACGGGAGGTAACTTACAGGCGCGGGAAGTTACCGGTTCCGCGCCGATGCCCAGGCGAAGACAGCTGCCTGCCCCAGGGCTGCCGAAGTGCCGGCGCCTTCGGCCTCGGCTAGAACCGCAAGGTCATCCGTGTAGGCCTCCAGCCCTAGACATACTGATGTCCCCGCTATATGCTTTGATGCATGAGGACGACCATTCGCATGGATGACGATCTCTTGACGCGAGCGAAGGAGACGGCGGCACGCACCGGTCGTACCCTGACACGAGTCTTGGAGGACGCTCTTCGTGAGGCGCTGGCGCGTGGCTCGGGAGCTCCTTCGCCGGAGCGGCGCGCTTCTCTGCCCACCTTCAACGGCCGGGGCCTCCTTCCGGGGGTCGACCTGGACCATACCGCGGCTCTCGTGGAGCTGATGGACCAGAATGCTGCTCCCTGACGTCAACATCCTCGTGTACTCCTACCGGCGAGACGCGCCGGACCACGGTCTGTACCACCGGTGGATGGAAGACACGATCAACTCAGAAGCCGCCTATGGCATCTCCGACCTGGTCCTGAGCGGGTTCCTCCGGGTGGTCACCCATCCCAGAGTGTTCACACCCCCCAGCCCTCTCCGACATGCGCTCGGCTTCGTGGAAGCGCTACGAGGCCAGCCCAATGCGGTCTCCGTCGCGCCGGGACCTCGGCACTGGGCCATCTTCACCGACCTATGCCGGCGTGCCGGCGCGAAGGGCAACCTCGTACCCGACGCATACCTGGCTGCTCTGGCCATCGAGTCCGGGAGTGAGTGGATCACCACGGACCGCGACTACGCACGCTTTCCGGGGCTAAGGTGGCGCCACCCGCTCGGGACCCCTCCTTGACACGGTGCCGGTCAGGGGGTCTGGGAGTGACCCGCTCCCACCGCCCCAGCGCCCACGTGTGTGGTAGCGGCACGTGCCCGGGGCCGGGCGTCCGCTATCGCCACACAGATCGTCCGCCCCCTGGAGATTCGAGTCTATGCCCCCTTCTCCCAACCCGGCCACAAGCTGGCCAGACGTGACGTCGAGACTGCCCGCGCACGCCCCCGCCCCTAATACCCCGGACCCACGGCCACCGTATGCTTGCCCGCGAGCACACGACGGCTAGACTACGGATATCACCCCAGGCGCTTCGGTGGCTGGGTGCGAGGCCCGCTTCGGCGGGCCTCTGCGTTTCCTTCCGATGCCTGTACCGTCACACGCACTCGCTCCCATTCGTCATCGCAAGCGCTTGCTGCTCCAGATCTCCCGCAGCAACACCACGTAGACGGGCACCGCGATGCCAAAAGCGCAGAACCCCAGCGCACGATAAGTGTCGTTCTCCACGGCAAAGGGGCTAGGCACGGTGGCAGCGACAAGGATCAGGATGAGGCTCAACGCGACGGTCAACGCGAACTTCGCCGCGAAGCCGAGCCGCACCTCGTCCCCACCGAGCCACCGGCGTGCTCGCTCCAGTTCAGTGTCTTCCCGAGTCGCACCGTTGGCCGGAGGCCCGTCGCCTTCCTGCTCCCCGCTGTCGTCCGGCCTCGGGTGAGAGCACAGGCTGCACTGATCGAGATCGACAGTGTTCCAAGCCCCGCACTCCGTGCAGTGCCAAGCTTCCACCTACTTCAGCACCTTTCACATCGCCACAGCGACGTCCGTAACGGGGTGGATTGCAGGGCTACTTCGTCCACCAGATGAGCCAGTGGCCTCGACGGTTCAGGAGTATGAGATGCCCCGTGAGTGACGCGGACACTTCGTGCTCACACCCCTTGGGTTCCGTCCAGCACACCTCTACCCGCCACGAGAGGTCCACGGTGCGCGGACCGCAGTTCGCCACAAGTGGGTCCGCGTAGTTCGAATGCACTGCCGGCCCTGATCTGACATCTTGGGGCTGGAGTCGGTACGCGCTTTGAGGGCTCGGCGGTGTGGGCGACGAGCTTCGGGAGTACGACCAGACCGACTTCACTTGGTCCCACCAGGCGCGGTCGCTGTTGCGCAGGTCCGTGAGCTCGTCGAGCGTCCCAAGGGTCCACAGGATCGGGAGGATCTCCTCCGTGGCCTGGGAACCCGGCTCCTGCACTCCATCGAGACTCGGGCAGTTGATGTACGGCCCGCCGTCCGGCTTCGCCGTTAGCCTTGGGGCCGGGTAGATAGACTCGGGGAAGTCCGAATTCGTTGTTCGACTCCCCGTCGGGGCAGAACTCTTACCACAGCCGGCTGCCACCACGGTCAACGCGGCCAGCAGCGCGACCGGTCTTCGTGACCTCCGAGCCGCGGGCTCGGCTAGGCCCAAGACCCTGCTCACAGACTCCGCCCCCGTCTGGACCCGCCTGTCCCCGGGACCGTCACACCTCCCGGAACTCCACGCTCGCCGCGCGTAATGACTGCACGTGCCCGGGGAGGGACTCGAACCCTCATGCCCTTACGGACATTCGCTTTTGAGGCGAACGCGTCTGCCATTCCGCCACCCGGGCCGAGGCAAGTATAGCGAGACGGCGACTGACTCCGCCGCGACCCGGCCGCAGTCCACCGTTCCGCTCCGCTCGCTACCCCAGTGCGGCCGCCGCGCTGGCGCCCAGGATCTTCAGCCCCTCCTCAAGGAGAGCAAGGTCGATGTTCAGAGGCACGAAGAAGCGGAGCACGTTGCCGTACAGGCCGCATGACACGATCACCAACCCGCGGCTTGCGGCCTCGTCCACCATGCGCCGCGCCAGCTCGGGAGCCGGTTCCCTGGTCTCCCTATCACGCACCAGTTCCATGGCCAGCATGGCGCCCAACCCTCGCACGTCACCGATCGCCGGGTGTATCGCCGCCAATGCCTCCAACCGGTTGCGCAGCGCGCAACCGACATCCTCCACCCGAGCGACGAGCCCTTCCTCCTCCATGACATCAAGGGTCGCCAGCGCCGCCGCGCACGCCACGGGATTGCCCACGTAGGTCCCGCCGATCGTGCCGGGCGCGGGTGTGTCCATGATCTCGGCGCGCCCGATCACCCCCGAAAGAGGCAACCCGGCGGCAATGGCCTTGCCAACCAGCAAGAGATCGGGTTGCACCCCGAAGTGCTCGCACGCGAAGAAGCGCCCGGTACGCCCGAAGCCGCACTGAATCTCATCGGCGATCAGAAGGATCCCGTGCTCCCGGCAGCGGGAAGCCAGGCCCGGCAGGAAGTCATCCGGCGGCACGATGAAGCCGCCCTCCCCCTGCACCGGCTCCACGATCACCGCCGCCACCGAAGCGGGATCGACCGTGCTCACGAACGCATGCTCCAGCGCCGTCAGGCAACTCTCCGATGCGCGAGCCGCATCCCCCATCCGATACGCATTTGGAAACGGGATCCGGTAGACCTCGGGCGCGAACGGTCCGTAGCCGGCCTTGAAGGGGCGCACCCGGCTCGTCAGTGTCATGCCGAGCAGCGTGCGACCGTGGAAGGCTCCTTCGAAGCACAGCACCGCCGGGCGCCCGGTGAAAGCGCGGGCGAACTTGACCGAGTTTTCGACCGCCTCCACACCGGCGTTGAAGAAGGCGACCTTGCCCTCGGAGCCAAGAGGCGCAAGACGCAGCAGCCGCTCGGCAAGCGCGACGTACACTTCATAGCCCACCACGGAGAAATCGGTGTGCGTGAACTTGGCCGCCTGCCCGGAGATCGCGGCGGTCACTCTCGGATGGGCGTGCCCCAAAGGCAAGCAGCCCAAACCACCGCTGAAATCGATGAACTGCCTTCCGTCGCCGGCAACGATCGTGGCGCCCTCTCCCAGGCTAATCGGCAACTCGAAGTGCGGCAGCACCGCGCGCGCGACGGCCCCCCGCGCCCTCTCGATGAATCTCTTCTCCAACGTAGTGCCCATCCCTCCGGCCGGCTCAGCCGATCGACCCGGGCCTCGGCCCCTCTGCCGCGGAACTCCCGGCTGTGATCGGTACCGCCCAACGCCATCATAGGGTGCGGCCTGCCGCTGAACACGCACCTGCCCGCGAAGACCGACCTTCCCCAATCGGACAATACGGACGTACCATTGGTGGGCTGGCCGGTGATCACCACTGCGATGTCGGCACGGGACTCCAACCGAGGAGGGAACATGAAGGGAAGCAAGAAGGTCATCGACGGACTGAACGAAGCCCTCGTTGAGGAACTGACCGCGATCAACCAGTACATGGTTCACGCGGAGATGTGCGAGGACTGGGGCTATGGGGCCCTCCACGGCGTGATCCACAAGCGCGCGATCGACGAGATGAAGCACGCCGAGAAACTGATCGGACGCATCATCTTCCTCGAAGGCACCCCCATCGTGAGCAAGCTGTCGAAGATGCACATCGGCGCGGCCGTCAAGACACAGATCGCGAACGACCTGATGGCCGAGCAAGGCGCCGTCGCCCTCTACAACAAACTCATCGCCCTCGCCACCGCAGAGAAGGACAAGGGGACCGAGGACTTGCTAAGCGCCATCCTGCGCGACGAGGAGGCACACCTAGACACCATCGAGACCCAGACCGACCAGATCGCACAGATGGGGCTTGAGAACTTCCTCAACAACCAGGTCGGCTAGACAAACTCGAATCCTCGCATTGCCGGCGCCGGGATCATCCGGCGCCGGTGTTGTTTTCTGTTCGGCCCCCAAGCGCCGGGGTCTCGCCCGGCACCGGGCTTTCCTTCCCTGTCTGGTCGGCGCGTCCCTCAACTCGAGGTCCTCAGGACGAGCGACGTCTTCGGGACGGCCGAGTTTCCTAGGACGGCCGGGCGGTCGAGGCGACACCCGCGGCGAGACGGCGCACGAGTTCCCCCACAGCCTTCACAGACTCCGCCGGAGAGATCGCGTCCAGCATTGCATCCACCAACGCCGAGCCCACGATCACGCCGTCCGCAACGCGGGCAACCTCCGCAGCTTGAAGCGCGTTGGATACCCCGATTCCAACTGCCAGCGGCAGGTCGGTGACGGCACGAACCCGGGCGACCATCTCCTCGACCCCGCCGGCCAGCGCGTCACGAACGCCGGTCACCCCAAGACGCGAAGCGCAGTAGATGAACCCCCTCGAGATTACCCCGATGGCGCGCAGCCTCTCGTCCGTGGAGGTGGGGGCGGCCAGGAACACCGTTGCCAGACCCTGCGCGCCGGCCGCTTCCCTCCACGGCCCCGCTTCCTCCGGCGGCAGATCCGGCAGGATCACCCCCGCCGCCCCGGCGCCGGCCGCTTCCCGCGCGAAACGCTCCAGGCCGTGGCGGTACACAAGCGGGTAGTAGGTCATGAACACATAAGGCGTTCCCGACCGTCGCCCGACGGCTCTGCCCAACTCGATGGCCCCCGCCACGCTCATCCCCTGATCCAGAGCCATCTGTCCCGCCCGTTGGATGGCCGGCCCGTCCATCACGGGGTCCGAATACGGGATCCCGATCTCCAGCACATCCGCCCCGCTCCGGGCCGCCGCTACCAGTGCGTCTTCCGAACTCGCACGGTCGGGGAACCCGGCAGGCAGGTAGCACAGCAACGCCGCTCGACCGAGAGAGCGCGCTCGCGCGAACGCGGCCTCCAGTCTCGAAGCCAGCTTCTCAGTCACCGTTGACTCCTTCGCCCGACGCGCATGGGCTCGTACTGCTCAGAACGCGCCCTTCCTTGGAGCGGGGGTGCTATGCGGCCCCTTCTGTCGCTGCCCGACCCTGCATCCCTTGTCACGGAAGACCGCCGGAGAGCGCAGCCACCGTCTCCACGTCCTTGTCACCCCGGCCGGACACATTGACGACGACCACCTGCTCGCGCGAGAAGCGCCCCGCAGCCTCACGAACGACCCACGCCACCGCGTGCGCGCTCTCAAGCGCCGGCACGATCCCCTCCGTTTCGGCCAGCAAGTGAAACGCCGCCAGCGCTTCCTCGTCGCTCGCTCGCTCGTAGGTCGCGAGCCCCTGGTCTTTCAACCATGCGTGCTCCGGACCCACACCCGGGTAGTCCAAGCCCGCCGAGACCGAATGTGTCGACTGCACCTGGCCGTCGGCATCCTGAAGAACGTAGGACAGCGTCCCATGAAGCACGCCCGGACTTCCCGCCCCCAGCGACGCGCCGTGCTCGCCGATCCCTTCTCCCCGGCCCCCGGCTTCGACTCCGACGAGCAGCGGGCCTCTGCCCACGAAAGCATGGAAGATCCCCATCGCATTGGACCCCCCGCCCACGCAGGCCACGATGGCGTCGGGCAATCGCCCTTCCTCGCGCATGATCTGCTCGCGGACCTCATAGCCGATCACCGACTGGAACCTGCGCACCATCAACGGAAACGGATGGGGACCCACCACGGAGCCAAGCGCGTAGTGGGTGGTCCGCACGTTGGTGACCCAGTCGCGCATCGCCTCGTTGATCGCGTCCTTCAGAGTGCGCGAGCCGATCGCAACGCTCTCGACCTCCGCTCCCAGCAACCGCATGCGATAGACGTTGAGGGCCTGCCGGCGCGTGTCCTCCTCGCCCATGTAGACCCTGCATTCCAGCCCGAGCAGCGCGGCCACCGTCGCCGTCGCAACACCGTGCTGCCCCGCCCCCGTCTCGGCGACCAGGCGAGGCTTACCCATCCGCTTGGCCAGCAGCCCCTGCCCCAGGCAGTTGTTGATCTTGTGGCTGCCGGTGTGCGCCAGGTCCTCGCGCTTCAAGTAGATGCGCGGACCCCCAAGTCGCTCGCTCAGCCGGCGGGCGAAGTGCAACGGCGTCGGCCGGCCCGCGTAGTTGCGAAGCAGGGTCTCGAGCTCACTCCGGAACTCCCGGTCGCTCCAAGCCTTAGCGAACTCACTCGCCAGCTCATCGAGCGCGGCCATGAGGGCTTCCGGCACGAAACGGCCCCCATACGAGCCGAAGTGCCCCGAAGCATCCGGAACGGCGGGGATCCCGTCCTCCCCGAGCAGGATCTTGGTGGGTCTACCTGCCATGTTCGACCTCCTTGCGGCTGTTGCTGGTCTGATGCCGGCCTTCCTCGACCAGGCAGCCATACCGCCACTAGCACCGATCCTGCCTTGCGCTATCCCTCGACCGTCACGCGACCTCGCGGCCGAGCAACTCCGCGACCTTGGCGGCAGGATCCGCTGCTCGCACCAGGCTCTCCCCCACCAGAACCGCGTCCACTCCGACGGATTCCAGCGCCTGGACATCCTCGCGCGAACGTACCCCGCTCTCCGCGACCACCACCCGGCCGGCCGGAATGAGCTGGCGCAACCGAGCCATCCTACCCATGTCCACGGACAGGCTGCTCAGATCTCTCGCGTTGACGCCGATCACGCGGGCCCCCGCCATGACCGCGCGGCGGACCTCCTCCTCTTCGTGGGTCTCCACCAGCGCGGCCATCCCGGCGAGCTCCACTACGTCCATCATCTCCACGAGCCTCGACTGGTCCAGCGCCGCGACGATCAGAAGCACCGCGTCCGCACGTGCCGCGCGCGCCTCCCACACCTGATATGGGTCGATGATGAAATCCTTGCGCAGCAAGGGCAGCGGGCAAGCTCGCCTCGCAGCCAGAAGATCCTCGACGCTTCCCGCGAAGTGCGGCCCCTCGGTCAGCACCGACACGGCCGCCGCCCCGCCACGGTAGTAGGCCTCCGCCTGTGCCCCCGCATCCAGCCCCGGCGCGATCGGCCCCGCAGACGGCGAAGCCCTCTTGATCTCCGCGATCAGGGCCACCTCGGGACCACTGAGCGCTCCCCGGAAGTCCAGAGCCGGCGGCTGGGCCGCCGCGTCCCGGCGCACCTGCTCGAGCGGCATCTGGGCGATGCGCGCCGCAACGGTCGCGCGGGTTGACGCAAGCGCGTCGGATAGAAAGGACACTGGCACCCCGAGAGAGAAAGGCACAGCTTGGAGTGGCGGTGATTGTACGGCACCCTTGCTCTCTGGGAAACCGGGCGCATGCGGGAAGCTCTTGCACAAGATCCCTCCACGGCCCACGGGAAGCAGGCGCGCCCGCGGATGGCCGCCGCGCCCCAAGACCTCTTGCGCGAAATGTGCCGGGGCGAGGCAGGAACCGCGGGGCCCTCGTCGAACCCTGAACGTACTTGCCTGCGTGGCGCGGCACGGGGGGACTGAACCCAAGCAAGGGGCCAGACCGCCGGCCACATCTCTTGGACATTGGATACAGGAGGCTGTCATGTCTCGACGCACGATGTCTTGCCTGCTCGGGTTCATCCTGGCGCTGGGGTCGCTTCCGCTTCTCGGCGGTCCCGCCGGGGCCACACGAATCGCTCGACTTGACGACTTGCTGGCGACCAGGCTGCGTGCGGCTTCGGCGAGTCAGGAAATCGGGCTGTTCGTCCATGCGACCGACATCGGCAAGGCCAAGCGGGCCGTCGCCTCCGCGGGCATGAAGCTTGCGCGTACCTGGAACCGGATCGGCGTCGCCGTCGCCTCCGGTACCCCCGCTCAGATCCGCAAGATCTCCGCCCTTGAAGGAGTCACCTACCTCGAGGCCGACCAGCCCATCACCTTCTTCACGGACACGTCCCATAACGCCACTCGCGGGAACGATGCGATCCAGAACCTGGAGGGGGCCGACGGTCAACCGCTGGACGGCCGAGGAGTCAGCGTGGCGGTCATCGACTCCGGCGTCGATGGGACCCACCCCGACTTCCAGGACCGTGTGATCAAGAACCTCAAGTACGCCTGCCAGCCCGCCGCCTCCAACCCCGCCACGGGCTACTGCTTCGGCGGTTCCAACCACCTCGGGACGGCAACGGGCGCACCCGTGGAGGAATACGGGTGGGTGGACATCACCGACATCACCAACGACACCGATACACCTTCGGCCGGGGGACACGGCACCCACGTCGCCGGCATCATCGCCGGAAACGGCACCGTCAACGGCCGCCCCTATCACGGCGCGGCACCCGGGGCCTCGATCGTCGGCCTGTCCGTCGGAGGCACGCTACTCGTGTCCGCCGGGGGTGACGGCCTGTATTGGGTACTCGAGAACCACGACAAGGTGAATCCACCAATCCGCGTCATCAACAACTCGTGGGGGCCGCTCGGTGGCACCTACGACCCGGAGGACGCGCTGATGAAGATGTCGGACGCGCTCGTCGAGGGAGGCGTGGCGATCGCCTGGGCGGCAGGCAACTCGGGAGGCGACGGAACGTCCTCCACAACCACCATGTACGCGCAGAACCCCACACCGGGCGTCGTGATGGTGGCGAACTTCTCCGACGCCAACACCGGAACGCGTGACGGCACGATCGACTCGTCGTCTTCTCGCGGTGCCACCTCTGACCGCTCCACCTGGCCGGACGTTTCCGCTCCCGGCACCGCCATCATGTCGACATGCAGACCGACACTGGCGGTTTGCTACGGGGGTGGCGAAGGGCCCGACCTCGACAACCCCGACCTGTACGCAAGCCTCTCCGGAACTTCCATGGCAGCGCCCCACGTGGCCGGGATCATGGCCCAGCTCTACCAGGCGGACCCGGAGATCACCCCCCGCGATATCGAGGAAACACTGGAGGACACCGCCTATCGCTTCGAGTTCGGCGCCCACTACAACCCGGATCCGCGCAACGCCGACGACTACTCATCCTTTGACAAGGGTCATGGCCTGGTAGATGTGGTCGCGGCCGTCGAGGCCATCCCGGCCGTCAAGAACGGTGGGTCGGTGGGCCGCGAGCCTACCGTCGCTCCCCCGACCTCCGCCGTCAAGATCACGCGGCCCGCAGCCGGGACGGACCCGACGGGGACGACCTCCATCACTGGGACGGCTGTGGCCGGCAAGCCCTGGCCGACCCACACTCTGCCTCCCGAGGCGACCACCTACTTCCTCCACAACACCGGCGGTGCCTGCGCCGAAGGGAACCACTTCATGACCACCGAGGATTCCCCAGGCGATCAGGACGGTTGTGGTTGGCTCGCAGTGTCCTGGGCCGATTATTGGGTCGGCGTGCTCGGCACGGGAACAGAGACCTACCCGGCCGTTCCACCCCCAACCGGCGCGATCCTCAAGACCCAGACCGCTCTGGCCACGCTCTACATGACAACTGAAGCCGCCGGCTACTACGAGTTCGACGTTTCTCTTCTCGACGGGAGCACGCCGGTGGCAACGGCCGCAGGGTCGGCAATAGTGGAGGCCGTCAGTGCCACCTACACCCCCGTGGAGGTCGAGATCCCCGTCCCGGCGGACGTCCAACTGTCTGAGGGACTCAGCCTGAGGGTCGCGATGGCTGTGGGAAGCGGGAACTGGTACTGGGGTTATGAAGGTGACCACGCTTCGAGACTGCAGGTGACGCTGGCGCGAACGGAACCGGCAGCCGCCTCGGTTTCCCTACGGGTCATTGGAGATGGCTTCGACTCCGGCCCCATCTCCGCGACCAGCACGGACGCGTTTGCGACCTGGGAAGCACCTTTCGACTTCGCCTCCCTTCCCGCCGGTCCCTATACCGTATCCGCTGGACTTCTGGCCGAGGCGACCGTGGTGGCGACCGACGAGGTGACGGTCACAGTCCCGCCCACGCAGGTGAGCAAGACCGACACGGTCCTATCGCTGGCCCGCAGCGATACAAAAGGCAAGGAGAAGTTCACCTTCTACACCGCCACCCTTGCTGAGGTAGCCGGGAGACAAATCGCCGGCCGAGCCGTCGACTTCGCGGTCGACGGCCAACCGGTCGGGACCGCCGTCACCGGCCAGGACGGGACGGCCACGATCAAGCTTCCACCGCAGCCCAAGGACGCGGTGGCCGTCGTCACCTTCGCCGGCGACGGCGTCTACAACGGCTCTTCCGCCACCCACGACGGGAAGGCCACCGGGAGAGCCAGCAGTGCCGGGCTGGTCAGATACCTTGTGCCGCCCACAGCACTCGGCCTCGGCCTCCTCCTGCTCATGCCATTTCTCCCTCGCCGCGTGCGCCGCACCCGCCGAGTGACCTCCTGGTGACTCGAAGGGGTGGGTACAAGGCTGGGTGGTGCCTGGACTCATGAGATGTGTTCGCTGATCACCACGGCGTTGCGCAAGGAAGACGGTTGCCTTCGCATTCAGTCCGAATCGGTTCGGCTAGGGGGGTCACGCGGATGACATCGAGACGCGCTGTGTCGGCACTCGCCGCCATGCTGGTTGCGAGCTTGGGGGCGGCGGCTTCGGCCGAGGGACGCTCTTGCAGGTTTGGGGTATGCCGCCGAGGGACGCGCTCAGGGGGGAAGAACATGAGACGGATGTACGCTTCGACCGCGTTGGCGGGACTCGCAGTGCTGGCTCTCGCCACCGTCGGGTTGCCGGCTCTCACAGCCTCCGGCGCCCCGGCCACCGTGCGCGCCGGTGTCGGTGTCGTGGATGCCACTTTCCACGTCGGAGTATCCGCGGGCCAGTACGCCAGCGCGCGCTATGGTTTCGAGGAAGGCAACCCGCGCCCGGAGGAGTTCCTGACCGGCGAGTTCGACCCGAACCTTCAGCAGACCAAGCGCAGCCCCAGCTATGGCGTGCAATCGCGGTTGTCCATCCGCGCGATCGTCGTCGAGGGCACGGACGGCACCCGCATCGCCCTGGTGAAGAACGACAACTACCTCGCCCAGGACATGCTGCTGCGCCGCACGGGCCAGCTTCTGGCCTCGGGCAACTCGGGCGTCACCACGGACCGGATCCTCATGGCAGCCGCCCATAACCACTCGGCCCCCTACTA
>Ga0265292_1001984_pt1 | contig 15629 bp, 21 predicted proteins | sample Munlanlewell296A_FD_189080 | JGI IMG/M metagenome (GOLD analysis project Ga0265292, IMG submission 189080) | Leachate microbial communities from a municipal landfill in Southern Ontario, Canada - Leachate well 296A | ecosystem: Engineered > Solid waste > Landfill > Unclassified | place: Canada... | reverse complement strand
ATTGGCCAGTACTGGGGTGTCGCCAAGTGGTAAGGCATCGGCTTTTGGTGCCGACATTCGGGGGTTCGAATCCCTCCACCCCAGCCAAGTTTGATTTTTAGCCGTTTGATGCATAATATCGAACGGTTTTTTGTATTCCCACCTCAGTTGATCGTCATGAAGCGTTAAGTTCGAAAGTACCAAAGTAAGAAGTGCTCGTCTTTTATCAATCTTCGAACTGAGAAAGGTTAGCGGTGCATTGCGAGCAATCTCCATAACACTCTGAATATTGTCATAGAATTCATTGGATGCAGTGCCGAGGTTTGCAATACGCTGCTCGATATCAAGCTGTGCCGATCGTAGGTCGTTTAGTTTGAATTCATATGCTTGTTTGGCAATACCACCGTCAATGTATATATCGAATAGACGCTCTTGTCGTGTACTTACTTTAGATAACTCACTGCTAAGTGAAGCTTGCTGTGTCCTTCGATATTTAGTCTTGTCTTCATTAGATAGCTTAAGAGCGTTCATTACCTGATCAAACTGTTCGTCGTTTGGCTGGATTGCCGCAAAGACTTGTTGTAGCTGTTTAGTAATCTTTTCTTCTGGAAGCCATTTAGCCCCATGTTTACCGCGAGATTGCGTACAGTGATAGTAAATGATACCTTTCTGTTTTTCGACAGTGATACGCATCCCACAGTGACCACAAGTTATTAAACCTCTATAGAAATAAGGAAGACCGCCATACTTTCTTGGCTTTTTATTGGTTCGATCTTTTACGGCTTGTACGTCATCAAAAAGTTGCTTTGTTATAATCGGTTGATATTTATGGGTGTAATACTGTCCCTTTATTCGCATCGTGCCGTAATAAAAAGGATTTTTAAGTATACGATCTATTTGGCTCTTGGCCATGTCGATGCCGAACTCCGTCCGTAGCCGCTTTCGGATAAGGAGGAAAGAGTACGAACCGGAGGCATACCAAGTATACATGTCGTGAACGACATGTCTGGTAGCCTCGTCCGGTTCGATCTCTTTCTTCCCTCCGAAAGATTCAGTGTTGTGGTAACCATACGGCGCTCGACCTGACCATTCGCCGTTGAGCCATTTCTGTTCATTACCACGGATCACATTATCGCTAAGTTGGGTAACGAAGCTCTTTGCAAACATTACACCCATGTCCCAACGTAAGATATCTGCACTGTTTGAAGTGTCGGAAATTATTAGGCCTTCACGAATGAAATGTATCTCTAGTTTGTCAGCCTTACGAAGCTCATCAAGTTCCACAGATTCTTTAAAGCTGCGTTGAACTCGGTCGATAGTATCAGCGATAAGAGCAACTCTCAACCTTGATCGTCTTATAGTACTTAATATCGCCGAGAATTCTTTACGAGTTTTTTTAGTGGAGGATTCTACAAGCCTGTATACTTCGGTCTCACTAAAGCCGCGACGATCTGCATAATCTTGCATACGGCGAACTTGAGCAGGGATAGAGTTATTGTCCTCCTGTTCACGACTTGATACCCTCGCTAGCAATATAGCCTTCATTGTTTACTCCCAACTAAAAAAGGACGGTTGTGGCTCCCCAAAACACCAAAAGGTATTCTGGCACAACCGCCCATTAAGAGCAGAATATAAAAATCCTCTTGGAATATGTTTTGGGGAGCAAGTCTATTATACATCTTCTTCGTCCTTGTTTTCTAGTTGAATATCAGCAAGAATCTCAATGTAAAGTTTGAAGACATTGAGATCTTGCTGATTCATTACTCCCGTTCCTGTTCTTCTCGTATAGGGGAATTATAGTGTTTCACCATGTCGTAGGTCAGGCCCTTGTACACTTCGAAGGTGCCGTAGTCTCCTTCGTAGATATCGTCAGGGGTGAGTTCCAGGTCTAGATACCAACGTGCAGGATTGTCTTCACGTATAGGCTTTGCTAAGCCCTTTGAGGCCCAGTACCTATTCTTATTAGCGAATACCGGCATGTCTTTTGTTATGTATTTTCCTAGATAAGCTGCTGTTTTAAGCCGAGATAAGGGGTCTGTCTCAACATATGTCATAGTTGTGAAGCCAGAAGTATAGCTTGGTAGACTGTAGCATTGTCGACCATTTTGTATTACGTGCTTTCCAGTTTTGGGGTTGATGGCAGGTGTCACCTTACCTTTGTAGCCTTTAAGTAATGCATGGAAGTGTACGTTTACTCCGTCACTGTGATACTCCATTACGATAAGGTATCCAAATGAGCCAGTACGTTTATTCTGGTTTTTCATCCAGTTGTGCATCTTTGATATGCACTTAGGTATGTCGTCTCGATCTGCCTTGAAGGTAAAGGTGACGAACATATCGAACTCATTACATATTGCGTAGTCTCGGATAGCTTTTTTTGCTCTTCGAGTTGCTCTTTCTTCGTTTGTCTCATAGAGGGGCTGAGGGTTGTCTGCAATATCGTCAGGATCCTTTATCTCTTCGACACCGAGATTATTTTTTATAAAAGGAACATTCGGGCGATACAAGACAACATATGGTGGATACCATATCGCCTGATTCCAGACATGATAGCTTCCCCCGGCAAGTGGCTGTGGAGCATAGATTGGTCTGTTTTTTGGCTTATCGTTCATGTAGATGACCCCATTTTTGTCCTATATTCAAGTTATAGGACGTGCCCGCTCGCAGGCGCACCACAATGTGCTTAGCGCCAACGACGTGCGGTTTTTGGTTAGTTTTGTCCATGGTTTTCTCCTTTCAATGGATATCGGTAACTTTGTATTGTTTTTGGAAATTAAAATAGCCACCCATTTCTGGGTGGCTTAAGGTCTATTCATTTTGTGTTGATTGTTGACACAGCAAATTAACTCGATTATTCGAGTACACCAGAAATGGTGATTAATTTGCTGCAGCGACATCGTGACTACTACAGGCAAAGGTCTGACTAGCTGGTACTTCGGGTTTACCACCATGCTCGATGAGCGACTTGGATTTACCGTTTCCTCTTAGGCACTAGTCTGGCTTATAAATTACAACTCAAGCGATCTTGAGAGGTTTGTGCGGAATTAGGCCGCGGTTCTTTCTGGCTGATGTCGTGTCTATGCTCTGAAAGATACTACTAGTATACGTAAGCAGAATTTGACTTGCAAGCATAAGCATTATTTTATTTCAATCACAAGTAGTATAATCACTGTAAGGAGCCTGTTTATGCGTTTATATTCTTTTAGGATCAGAAATTTTAAGTCGATTGCTGATAGTGGTGAAATTAAGATATCAGACGATGACAACGTTACAATATTCGCTGGACAGAATGAAGCTGGCAAATCTGCTATTTTAGAAGCATTGGAATTCTTCGAAAATGGTGCTACAGTCTCAGACTTTGATGAAACTTACCGCAAAGTTGAAACTTTCCCGAGAATTGAATGTACTTACACACTATCTAGTGAAGAGCTCGATACACTTGAGACAAAAGCCAATAAAGATCTCCGAAAATACATTGAGCAGAACAAGTTTACTTTCGTAAGAGGTAGCACGAGCTCTGACGACTTTGAGACAATAAAGTATTCAAATTTACCTGAACAAAAAGCTCTCGTTGATTCTTTAAATTCAACGAAGGCCGAAGCAGATCCGGATGCAGAGTTATTTAATTTAGGCTACCTGTTTGAAGAACGACCAAAATTTATTTTTTATTCTGGCTTCGAAAGTTATATATTACCTAATAAGATTACAAAGACCCAACTAGGCACGAACGATGCTGTTTCGGACTTTGAAACCGTTTTTAACGTGGATTTTGATAGTTTACTAAGCGAGCAGAATACGGCTAAGCGTAACCGTGTTGTTAGTATTGTCAATAAATCGGCGAGTGCTGACCTTAACGAATATTGGTCTCAAAAACTTGAAGATGAGCCATCGGTTTATAATTTCAATATCGATGTGAATATCACCGAACCCGTGGCTGAATCGTCAGTTACATTTCTTATTGATCAAAATGATGACAACTTCCTTTATTTTGGACAGAAATCGACAGGATTTAGGTGGTTTAGTAGTTTTAATCTTAAGCTGAGAGCACACGTAAGTAACAGTGAGAATATGAGCGACTTTATTCTACTAATTGATGAACCGGGTCAAGGGCTTCACGAAGAGGCACAAAAAGATGCTAAAAGAATCTTAAACGAGATAGCAGAAAAGGGTGTACAAATTCTTTTTAGCACACATCAACCCCAGCTCATTAGGGAGAATGATGACGTTAAACTCTCACGACTGAAGTTAGTGCTTAAGTCTAAAGTAGATGGTACAAAAATTAAGAATCCAAGTCAGCAGACATCACAGGGTGGATTTAAAGACGCCTTGTCTCCTATAAGGTCTGCGATGGGGCTAATTACTCTTGATGTCACCGCACTTATTGGGAGCAAAAGGACGGTAATTGTCGAAGGCATAACAGACTATTATTACATTAGAGCAATACTAAAGGCCAAGAAAATCGACGACATAGCTTTAATTCCTAGTGCAGGAGTATCTCAGGTTCCAAATATATTCTCAATCCTAAGTGGTTGGGGGGTTCGTGCATCGGTTATTGTTGATGATGATGCGGCCGGGACAAAGGCGCTCAATACTATAAAGAAAGATCTCCTCTCAAACAGCACAAAACCTGAGATAGATAAAGTTCTATACCAAAACTCAGGCTGTAAAGGAATTGAGGACACTTTTAGTAGTAGTGACTTTTTACTCTTCGCAAATGATAATACACCGGAAAAACCAGCGGGTAAAACGAACTCTGATTTGGCAAAACTAAATGGATCCAAGGAGCTCATAGCTCGTATTTTTGCTGACAAAATTGAAAACGGAAGTATTAAACTTAGCGCATTAGATAGCGAAACAAAGCAGAAAATAGAAAAAATTCTAAAATTCGTCAAGCAGACGATCGATCCTGTCCTGTAGGGTTAAGTTCCTAAACACGTCTACTAGCCCCAATTAACACAAACATCCTTTAAATCATGTTATAGTTTCGATATGAGCTTGTTCAGCAAACAAATACCTTCGCCATTAACCGTACAAGAGATTGATACGATCTTGCGAAGCTACTTTGAAGAGAGGGATAGTATTGAGTTGCCAGAATCTGAGGTTTCAATAGACATGCTAAGTGGTACTCCTGAGTGGACGCTAATCCAGTTTGTTGATAATTACCTTATAGCACTATTCAATCCGAAAATGTATAAGTTATTTGTGAACATGTCACATCAAATGGGTGATGCTACAGAGCCACTTCCACTTAAATCGGATCGCAGTATTGAATTTTGTCGAAGATTTTTCGCTATGATGGTACAAATTCGTCCTAATATAAGCCTTGAGGGCTCCATGGCCGTATTAGATGATGCCATGGAGGAAGTGTCGCACTATGAAGAGGGCGAACATACAATTTCCAATCTACTGCAGGCTTACGTATACATGGTCGCCAAGGTCCAGTACTTTGAAGCTGTCACCGATAACCCCCTAAAAGACAAAGACTCTGCGAAAATCATGGAAGGAGTTATTAATAATAACCCATCTTTACTAAATTATTATCTATCATCGAGGAAAGACATGTTGGAACTTGTTAATGAATAAGGCATCGGCCTAGATCTTTTCTTCCTGAAATATATCCACTAGTCCCAAAAGCATAACGTGGTATATTTAGAATATGAAATATCAACTTGCAATAGGCTTTGTAGCGATCATTTTCCTCATTGCACTATACGATCATTTAATAACAGGGTTTGTTTATTTCACCGAATCCAATTACTTACTCGCTACTTATAACTGGTTAGTGTGCTTGGTTCTATTTTTATTTGCCGCTGGATATGTATCTAAACTCGAGATTGGCCTGAAAAACTACAAAATAAGTCAGGCAGAAAATGAACGTAAGAAACGTGAGCAGGATGCTCACGAATTCCTCAGGAAGACCTTAGACAAAACAAAATCATCCTGAAACACGCCCACCAGCCCCACAACTGTACATAATTTGATATGAGTCATAAAATAGGGATATGAATTATCACTGGAATCGAATAACTCCACTTACGGTTGCACTTTCTTTACTCGCTCTTGCGCTTATCATTCTTCTATTGATCAGTATGAATGCACTCGACACTAACAACGGCTTAGCCATTTTAGTAGCTGCTGTAGTCGCAATTATTGGTTGGTTCTCAGTAGCGAGAATTAGTGCTAGAACGGATATATTACTGAAAAGCTCTGAGTCTTTAGTTGAGGCAACTAAAAACTATTCAAGCTCATTATCGTATATGGCAGGAACAATGGCGCATCGTTACAGTGTTTACGCGCCGGAGGAGGGTGTACGAACATCAGCAAATTATTGGAATAAATCAATTCGGCTCTTCCATGATGATGTTATTAAAGACCGAACGAAACAATCTGATATGTTGATTGAGCTCAGGCAAACACTCGAAGCACATCGCTTGCCAATTGCTCCAATAGGATATCTATGTGACTATATTAGTCTCTCAGATGAGAAATTAAGTGAAAAGTTTGATACATGCTACAGTCGTTTTAAATCTAGGATACCGAACGTACATTCTGAGACGGAATTTGTAGAAGCAGTAAACGAATTTGCTGATTTAGCCGGGGACTACATTGTTGCTTCAGTGTTGGCTAATGATCTAAAGACTGAGATAGTAAACTTTGCTCAGTCAAAAGTTTTTGGGTATTCAATCAATCGGCGAATACCTAATGATGATTCAAAAACATTAATCGAATTAGCATCTCCGGAGGTTGTTGAAAAAATGAAAAGAGATCTTGATGCTAAATGGATAAATATTTGAGTCCAATAGTTCGAAACATGTCCACTAGCCCCAGCCAAGAAAAGATGAGTCCATTTGGGCTCATTTTTTCTTGCTTGTGGTCGGGATCCGAACCCCCGGTTTTGTGAAACAAAACGACGCGGGGTTCGGCGGAGTGGGCAAAGTAAAGAAAAGCAGCGAAGTATTTTTCTGTCGAGCAAGCGGAGGAGCAAGCTCTGCTTGCGATATCTCTCCACCCCAGCCAAGTTGCTTATACTTTCATGTTCTTTATTAATCATCTAAAATGTAAACCAATCGTGACTGAATATACCACAAGAATTCGTGAAGATGCCCCAGATCAAGAAGACATACTTTTACATAGGGCACTTGCCGATCTGCAGGCAATTGTAGATGATTTTCTTGCGAGAACTGGAAAGTCGGTCAATGAGCTTACGGAGACTGAACAACAGGCGCTTGTTGATAACATTGATCCTCATCTATTATTTGAGATTAGGGTATCACAAGACTTATATATCGGCTTACCCATTGTATTAAGCGGACCGGGTGGTTTCCTGCTTACTGACAGCGAAGGTAGGCTATTGGGTGCTCAGCAAACGACCCATGGTGATGTAGTCACAGGAATGGTAAGCACCGTGCAAGCTTATCCGGTTCCTTCACGCAAGATTATACTTGAGCCCACAGAAGCCAATGAAGCAATTGGGACATATGACCAATCGCTTTCAGCAGTGATTGTATTAGAGAATGCAAAGTTTCATACAGATCCTTCTGAAGACGGAACATTTCAGATCGTACACGACTTAGATAACATGCGGGTAGTAGTTCCAGTTCTGTACGGGATGCAAACTCGTGTTGCGGATATCGATACTTAAGCCCACTTTAAGATTAACGTTTTAGCCTATACTCCGAAGTGATCCAAGTTGCGTGTTAAATTAAAAGTTCAAAACACATCCACTAGCCCCAGCCAAGCATAAGCATTTTACTTTTTATTTTAGTAAGTGTAATATCCAGGTATGACAACGCTACGAGAAAAAGAAGCATTATATTGGCAACATATTGAAGACGGAGACCAAGAGGGTGCAGCACAACATCTTCTCACTCCAGATGAAATACTTAGACAAAGTGCCGACAAATACCTTGATGATGTGATCGAATCAGGCTACGTAATAGAATCCCGCATTGTTATGAGCCACTATTTTGGTAAATTTGTGGGGTACACCACAGTAGAGACTAACTCTGGCGTAGTAATAACTAAAACCTCGGGCGGTAACTTTGCCGTAACAGCTGAATATGAAGAAGGCGCAACACCCGATAAACCAAACAATTATCAGGATTTAACAGTAGAAATTGACCTGCCTACAGGTGGCACTCCTGTTGTAGCCGAAGACCGGCGCAGGGTTGTAGACGGTTACTATACTGGTGAAGGTGGAAGTAAAACCTTACCGCGCTCTGAGGGAGAGCGGGTGATGGGTCAAGTTGCAAAACTCATCTGGCAAATCTTTTAGTAAAGTTTCTTCCTGAAACACATCCATCAGCCCAGCCAAGATACTTATGCTTAAAATGACATGAGGTTGTCATTTTTATTTGTTATGATAAGAATATGGAGAAATACACAACAGTAGATGAGTTTCTGGGTGATCTCGATGTGGATCGGCAATCTCAAGTGAAAGAACTTCGTGAATACATTTTAGGGTCAGAGCCTTTACTGACAGAGCATATAAAATGGAACGCTCCGAGCTATATAAAAGACGGTGAAGACCGAATTACTTTCAATACGATGAACAAAGAGCAGGCTGTGAAACTAGTCTTCCATATGGGCGCAACCAGGAAAGAAGATAAAAAAGGTGAACCTATCCTAAAAAATACAAATATGATCGAATGGGTGTCTGATATACGTGGATATGTAACTTTTAAGGATTTAAAAGGAATCACGTCGAACGAAGAAGAGATTAAGCGAATAGTTCGTGACTGGCTCGCACTAAACTAATTTCAGTACATCCTTCCTGAGCCACATCCACCAACCCCGATCATAAAGATCCTATCAAGAGTCAATGACAAAAACTGCATTTCTGCGACTGATGCATTTGTATTTCTGTGTTCAATCGCTTGCATTTCTTATTGTAAATAGTTTACAATAAGACTATGCAAGAAACGACATCATGAATAAAATACTCATTACTATTATCGCCACAGTAGTGGTTATTGTCGGCATTGTCGCAGTCACATCAAATGAACAGACTGCTTCACAGTCGAATGCTGTCAACTACTCGGCTATACAGGCGGACGTCAAAACTGGTGCGCAGCTGTATGATGTCCGAACGAGTCAGGAATATGACGCCGGACACTTTGCCGGCGCCGAGAACTGGTCACTGCAGGATATGCAAGCAGGAAAGTTCCCTGGTGTCGACAAATCTACGAAATTGTACGTCTATTGCCAGAGTGGCAATCGCTCGTCTCAGGCCACTAGGCTACTAAAGGAAGCTGGCTATACCAGCGTCATCGACTTGGGTGGCCTGCAAGATGTACAAGCTGCTGGCGGCAAGCTGCAATAAGAGACCATTGAATATTCAAAAGGAAGAAGTGATATATGTTAGGATTTGGAAAAAGGCTTGATATTGATGTCGTGAAAAAGGAATTGGAACAAGGCAGCGCTTATCTTGTCGACGTACGAAGCAACGACGAATGGGACGAGCTACACGCGAGAGACGCCCTGCATCTTTCGGTCGATCGCATCATGAATGGTGAAATACCAGTGAACGATAAGTCAAAGAAGCTGTATCTTTACTGCGCGTCGGGCGGGCGGGCTTCGATGGCAGCTATGAAGCTGCAGGCGAGCGGCTACTCGGTAGAGAATCTTGGTGGGCTAAGCAGCTGGAAAAGTGCCGGTGGCGCAACTGAATCAGGAATGTAGCTAGTAGCACCCGAGACTATTCCGTTCACTGAAATAATCTACCCTCCTCGCTTGTACTACATATATGACAGGAGGACCCATGACAACTACAACACTAAGAAAAAACTGGCAATATATTACCATAGCGTTACTAGCTGCAATGCTCGTGGCCGCGTCGACTTGGGCGCTATTGGCAAGCAACCGTGCCAATGAACGGCAGGCTAGCGATACGACGGTCACTAGCCGCGATGCCGATACCGGCACGCAGCTACAAGAACAAGGCATCACACCACTCACTACGTCACAGGCAAGCAACAATCCCACGACAGCAGACGATCTGGCGTATATGATAGAGGAGGAAAAGCTGGCACACGATGTATACCAGGCACTGTATGATAAATGGGGATCGAGAGTCTTCGCCAATATTTTAAACAGCGAAACTTCGCATCAGAATCTCGTCTGGGCAGTCATGGAGAGCCGCGATCTGAGTGATCCGCGCAAGGATGAGGTAGGCGTGTTTACTAACCAGGATCTGCAGGCACTATATGACACGCTCGTTGCTCAAGGCCTCCAGAGTCAAACCGAAGCCTACAAAGCTGGCGTCATCATCGAGGAAAGAGACATTGCTGATCTAAAAGAAACGATTTCCAACCTCGAGACACAAGATACCGATGTGAAAGGCGTGCTAGATACACTGCTACGTGGTTCAGAGAACCATTTGCGCGCCTTTAATCGACAGCTAAGTCGTTAGCCGTGAGATAATGGATATATGAACAACTCTCAGGCCGAGGATGCGAAGGTCGTCGCCGAAGTCATAAACGGTAATACTGATGCCTATGCCGAGCTAATACTTCGATACGAGCCAAAGCTGATCCGCTATGTGACCTACCTCATACATGACCGTACGGCAGCTTCTGATGTGGTACAAGAGACGTTTATCAAAGCGTACCAAAACCTGCGCAGCTACAACTCGAAATACAAATTCTCATCTTGGATCTACCGGATCTCTCACAATGAAGCAATGAATGCAGTCAAGAGGGTACAGCGGATATCGGGAGCCGACATTGATGAGTTGCCCGAGATTGGGTATGACCCACGACTAGACGAGCTCGTCGACAAAAAGATACTGACTGAAGACGTGCACGGCTGTCTCGGCAAATTGGCGCCGAAGTACCGCGAGGTCGTGCAGCTGGTCTATTTTGAACACATGAAGTACGAAGAGGCGAGTGATGTTCTACATGTCCCGACCTCGACGATTGGCGTATGGCTATCACGCGCCAAATCACAACTAAGGGAAATCTGCAAAAAGAGAGGAGTACGACGATGAGCAAACAATCGACAACACCAATTGGCGAATCCGTGATGAATCAAATCAAGAGCGGCAAGGTTCACATGAAGCCGCGCGCTTACTATGTATCGCTTGGCATCATTTCTGTCGCCACGATCACACTCGCCGGTGTCAGCCTCGCCTATTTCTGGAGCATCATATTCTTCTGGGTGCGGATCCAAACTGCCGATACAATGGCCTGGGGTGCCAGGGAAAATCTGAGTGAGGCTATCGCTTCGTTCCCATGGTGGGCTCTCATCGTTTCACTCATACTCCTGACAGCAGCTGTCTTGCTCGTCCGACGCCAAGGCCGTATGTACAGACACAAGACACGCACCATTGCACTAGCTATCGTCAGCTGCTCTCTACTCTTGGGGCTAGGCCTCTCCTCGCTCAATATCGGGCAGTCGCACACACCAGGCCAACCTAACCAGAGGCAAGGGCAGGGCGCGCGTCAGCTGCAACGATGAAATAATACGGCGCTCCAAATAGTACTACATATGTAAGCACTAAAAAGGAGGCTACATATGAACAAATTACTAACACTCGGAGTCGCGTCGCTTGCAGTCGTGGGCGTCGCTGGTGCAGTTGGCGCCAATGCATACGCAGTGAATGGCCAAGCCGACGGCACGGGTGAAAAATACGCCACGCAGCGCGGGCAAGGACAGGGCGGCGGCTATCAAGCGGCTCTGGAATCTAAAGCACGAGTACTCGGCATGAGTGTCGAGGACTTACAAAAAGCGCTTGAGACCAAAACAATGTCTCAGATAGCGTTAGGAAACGGGATGACCGAAGAGGTATTCCAGGCGAAGATGGCCGACGCCGCAAAGGCTCGCTGGGAAGCGCGCGGCTTGAGCAGCCAAGAGATTGCTCAGCGAGTCGCCGACCGTGAACAACGCCAGAGCGCAAACGAAGCCGACCACGAATTCGGTAGCGGTGACGGGCAACACCAAGGTGGCTACGGTCACAACCGTTAGCTCCGAACCCACCAAAGAATCCACCCTCGTTTTGGGGGTGGATTTTACATGCATCGACTATTCTCAGCGAAGCATAAGTACTATTGCTATAAAGTAATTTATTCACTATCATTTCTATATGATAAAACTCAATACGAATTCGCGTGGCTTTGGAATAGTTGAAGTACTAATAATCATTTTAGTTGTAGCAGTTGTAGGTTTTCTAGGCTATAAATATTTTACGAGCAATAATAACCAGGCAAAGTCTGATCAGACCACCGCAAAAAAGGATTCAGGGAGCGAATCTTCAAACAACAATAGTGTCGTCATGAAGAGTATCGGATTTGATCTTGATTATTACAATGAGGCAACGAATTCTGCCGGCGATATGCAATTTACAAAGTTACCCTTATTCAACGACCAGATTTGGGGAGATTTTGGCCAGCAAGATCCACGATCGCCAAACGATCCGACCAAGCGCAACCCACAACCGACATTTATTCTGCCGCTCGGTACAAAAGTGCAGTCGCTCATAGATGGAACTGTCACAAAAGTCGACACGCTGTATAGCGGCGACACGACCATATGGGTTTCACCCTACAAAGACAGCCCACTTAACTTTGAAACTGAGCACGTGAACAAAGCTTCCGTGAAAGTTGGTGACGTAGTGAAGAGTGGGCAGATCATCGCAGAGGTGAGTGATTATGACACCAAGGCACATCCTGGATTCGGTATAGTAGAAATCGGCGTTCTGGGCCAGAGTGGGACACGGCCAAGCCATACCTGTCCTTTCCAGTATCTGGATAAATCCGTAAAGGACGATACTCTGAAGAAGGTCACTGCGTTGCATGATGCGTGGGAAAAGTACCTGGGCAAGGATGTGTATGGAGGTAGCTACGCAATTCCGGGCTGCGTTACATTAGATCCAGTTACTGAGTAGCATAGTTTGCTATACTGACAACATGACAGAACATACATCCCAAGGCGTCATCAACTACTCAACTTCGAATAGAAAAACGGATTTTTTGTATAGAATCTCTATCAAAGGATTAGTGAGAAATGAGAATGGCGAGGTGCTTGTCGTCAAAGAAACTGGCAGAGGCTGGTGGGATCTGCCTGGTGGCGGCATGGACCACAGTGAGGACATTAAGGCAGCGATCGCACGGGAAATGAAAGAAGAGGTAAACCTCAGCGGTGATTTTACGTGCCGCGTTATCGCCGTCGATGATCCCGCCTACTTGAGTCCTCACGACTTTTGGCAGGTGCGGCTTATTTTTGAAGTGAAGCCAAGCGACATGACCTTTACAGCCGGTGAGGATGGTGACGAGATCGCATTCATGAACCCTGAGGTGTTTAAGGATTCGGATTCTGAGACTGAACGTCGGATTTATTACTATAGTAGCCTTACTTAATGCAAAAACTCACTCAAAAATACACCATCGTTCATCTACTCAATGATTTGCCGGTTGGTTACGAATATTCGATGGCGAATTGGCCACTCCATGTGACACTCGCTGATGTCTTTGCAATAGGTGGAGATCTTAATGATTTACTTGCAGACTTGAAGGAACAGCTTAGCGCACGTTCAACTGTAAAATCTGAGGTTGTTGGTGAGGAATGGTTCGGCGAAGACGGAAGTGTGCATGTGAAATTGCTTGATAAAACCGCTGAGTTACAACAACTCCACGAAACCATACTTGCAGTATTGGAACGCTATAATGTGAAATTCAACAGTCCAGAGTACACAAAAGAGGGATTCAGACCACATTCGACCGTACAAGAAGATGGGCAACTTGAACTTAATGATATCGTAACGTTTGACTCCATCACTCTCATCGACATGTTCCCGAACGAAGATCCAGCCCAAAGGCGAATTCTAGGAACGGTTCACTTCTCGTAGACACCATTCATGTGGTATTGCCGTTCGTTAATACTTATGCTATAATAATCTTATATGGTAAAAATCGCTCATTCGGAATCTGACCCTCGTCACGTTACTGTTCAAGGAGACGATTCTTCGCATGAGCTTCGGAGTATTCGCCCGGAAGACGCCGACCAGTTCCATGGTTTAATTGCCCATGATCCTAAGCATCTTAGTCAGCATGGCGACAATACAGGCAAAGTGTTTGATAGTGTTGAAAAAACACAAGAAATATTTAATAAATTGCAGGGTACAGATCGTCAGGTCTTTGGTATTTGGCACGACGGAACAATGGTAGGAAGTAACTATGTAACTTCCGCAGATGACAAGAGTGGGGAAGTTGGGGTTTGGATTGGCAAAGAACACACAGGGAAAGGCCACGCCAAGGAATCTATACGGCTGCTTGCCGACTATTGTTTTCAGGCGCTTGGTCTTGAAAAGATCTACGGAGATATTCATGAGGATAATGCAGCAAGCATCCACATCTTTGAGAGCTTAGACTTTCAACATGACCCCGAGTCGAGTGATGATCCCGCCTTTAAGCGGTATGTGCTGCCTAATGATGCCAAAAAAGTGAAATAAAATAGTGTCAAAATCTGATGCATTCGATTTTAGACTAATCCGCTCACAGGGTTAGAATACCTATACGCTCTGCAATTTGCTCAGCTGATCGCGAAAACTATCATATTGAAGTTGAAAATCGACCGTCCCATCAATTTCGATGCATAATTCGCTCGATAGCGGAGCTTCTATTTCTGCGGCAACCCGCTTTATCCAATCTGGGGTTACCCGAATGTGCTCCTGACTGAGCGGACGCAAAGCCCCTCGCTCAATTGCGGTCTCAATTGGGGTTTTTACCCAAATAATAATGATCGGGGCATCGTGCTCATTTGCGAATTCTATGCATGCCAAACGATCACTCACAAGGTTATTATTGAGGTCATATATAACAGAGTGTCCTGACTGCATTACGAAGAATGCAGCACTGTTGATCGCATTCATTATTCGCGTGTGGTCTTTGCGACTATGATGCTCGTGGGGATTTTTGAATAGAAAATGACGCATGCGATCGCTGTTGAATCGAACAGCCCCCGTCTCTGCTGCTAACTGTCGGGCAAATTGACTCTTTCCCGACCCTGGGTATCCAAGCATTAAGTAAAGATATTGTTTCATTACAGGGGTACCATAACAACTTAACAATTAATAATGTACGAATTATATAGAATACGAGCTACATGCACAATAATGAAACATCTTAGTGCCACTTATGGTATTCTTGAGTTATTAGACCTAGGAGGGGATATGGACGAGAAAACAGATGTAACCGAGAACGAGAAGCCGGTAAAATCAACCAGGGGAAGTCGCAAGAAGACAATTCTAATGGTATTGCTCGTCCTCATCTTGATCGGCGCGGCCGCTGGAGCTGCCTATTGGTGGCGTGACATGAGCGCCAAAGAGAAGGAAAAGCAACAAGCAACCGACCTATCGTCATTACAGCAAAAGAACACGAAGCTAGAAAAAGAACTCGCCGATAAAAAGACCAAGAATGGCGCTACGCCTGATGAAACCGCCTGTACTTCGAAATCACCAAGCGCAGCCGCAATCGGTAACATTGAAGCCTCGATTACCTCTGGCAATACGGCAGCCCTAGAGGGCTACATGGCCTCGAGCGTCAATGTTATCATTGCCGCCTCTGAAGGTCTGGGGATGAAAACACCGACCGAAGCAGTTTCTGGAATTAGTACCTTTATCACCAATGACCCGGCCTCGTGGGATTACGATTTTG
>Ga0265292_1001983_pt1 | contig 15646 bp, 16 predicted proteins | sample Munlanlewell296A_FD_189080 | JGI IMG/M metagenome (GOLD analysis project Ga0265292, IMG submission 189080) | Leachate microbial communities from a municipal landfill in Southern Ontario, Canada - Leachate well 296A | ecosystem: Engineered > Solid waste > Landfill > Unclassified | place: Canada... | reverse complement strand
CTAGAGAACGATTCGGCGGACTTGGTGGCGGCAGGTGCCGGAACGACTGCTTGGCCGCCCGGATCCTTCATGTCCCAATTGAATCGCAATGTCGCCTTCGTCGGCGAGTGTGCCCGCTCTCGTGAGGAGAAATATCCGCAGAAAAGCTGGGCGGAGACGGATTGTTCTAGGACGGCCGAGTTGGCGGAGGAATATGGCGCAGCGGCTTCAGTCGAAGCGATATCCGCAGTGCCCGCCGCCTTCTGTGGGTTATTCCAGCCGCCGAGACAGAAGAGCGGGTTCAAGGTAGAGTTGGCGGCCTGGGCGAGCGGAACGATCATGACGATGCGCACGAGGACCAAGACCGCAAAGACAAATGTCGCACCGCCGGCTGCCCAAACAGCAATGAAAGAGGTGTACCGAATGATTTTGGGCAACCGGCGCATTATGCTTTGTATTATAGCCCAAAAGGCTTTGTCTTAGAATCAGACCCGTAGATACCTCCTAGCTGCGATATAGCTCGAAATCCCTCCCAGAATGATGCCAGAGCCCAAAATGATGCCAAATAGCTGGCCGAAATTCCTGGTGAAATAGTCCGAAAAGACATTTACGGCAAAAGCGAAGTTCGCGGCAGTGTCCACCCCGGCAAAACGCAGGATCAGCGCATCGCTCCAGTAGGCCACCGCTGCAATGACTATGAGCGCGATGATGCCAGCGACGATGCCGTACATCATGCCCGAGATCACTAATGGTCCGCGAACATATATATTCGACGCTCCGACGAGCTTCATCACCGAGATCTCGTCGCGCGCCGTGAAAGTGATAAGGCGGATGGTGTTGAAGACGACGACGACGGCTACGATAGCAAAGATGATCGTGATGATGATGCCGGTCTGTTCCACCGCCGGGATGATCCGGCCTAAGCGGTCGATGATCAGCTTGTTCTCCTGATAGTTGATCTTGTCAATGATCGGGGCTCCGGACTCGTCCGTCGGGCTCTTATTCTCCAGATAATTGGCGATGCCGCCATACTGGCCGGGGTCCTTGGCTTTGACATTGAGCGAGGCGGGGAATGGATTGCTGCCAAGTTCCTGGAGGCCCTGCATGATGAGCGTGTTGTTCTGCCATTTGGTCTGGAAATCCGCGAGCGCCTGGTCGCGCGAAACAAAGACAGTCGAGTCTACTTCGGCGAGATCGTCGATCTCCCCTCTCAAGGCCAGGATGCTCTGCTCCGAAGCCGAAAGGGAGAAATAGATGTTGATATCCACCTGGCTCTTCACTTCCTTGAGCATGGCCTGGCCGAAGGCCCCTGCGAAGATGAGCGCCCCGAAGGAGAGGAGCGTGATCGTCAGGATCACGATCGCGGTGAATGACAGGAATCCGTTGCGCCAGAAGTTGACGAAGCCGGTCTTGAATATTCTCTTGGGAGTGGTGAGGATCATGATCTTCATTATAGCTTACAGGACGTATTTGCCGTGCTTGTCGTCGAGCACGATCTTGCCGTTCTTCATGGTGATGATGCGGCCGCCGACCGTGTCGACTACGCCCTTGTTGTGGGTGGCGAGGAGCACCGTCGTGCCAAGCTCGTTGATCTTCTGCAGGATGCGGATGATCTCGAAAGTGTTGGCCGGGTCGAGGTTGCCGGTCGGTTCGTCGGCAATGATGACATCGGGCTGAGTGACGATAGCCCGGGCGATGGCCACACGCTGGCTCTCGCCGCCGGACAATTCCCTGGGAAAATTCCAGATCTTGTGGCCGATATCGACGAGTTCGAGGACATGCGGCACATCAGCGGCGATCTCGGCATCGGTGCGCCCGGCCGCTTCCATGGCGAAAGCGATATTCTCGTAGACGGTCCTTGTGGGGATGAGGCGGTAATCCTGGAAGACTGTGCCGATACGGCGGCGCAGCCGGTTGGTCTCCTTCTTGTTCAGACGGTGGATGTTCGCGGACTCAAAAAAGACCGCTCCCTCGGTCGGCCGATCTTCGGCGATGAGGAGGCGCATGAGCGTGGTCTTGCCGGCGCCGCTGTGGCCGACAATCGTGACAAATTCTTTGGGCTCCACGCCAAAACTGATATCTTCCAGGGCCTTGGTCTTGTCTTTGAAGACTTTGCTGACTTTGTCGTAATAGATCACTTATGGATTATAACATCTTCTCGGCCTCGATGAACTCTTGGATTTCCCCGTCCAGAACCTTGTCTACTTGGGAAGTCTCGACATCCGTGCGGTGGTCTTTGACCATCTTGTATGGGTGCAAGACATATGAGCGGATCTGATTGCCCCATTCGATCGAGGTCGTCGAGGAGAGCTGCATACCCTTCTCTTTGGCGATGCGCTCGTCCTCTGCCCGCTTCCAGAGCTTGCCGCGCAGGATGTCCATGGCCTTCTCGCGATTCTGTGCTTGCGAGCGCTCGGAAGTGACGTGGATAGAGATGCCTGTCGGCTTGTGGAGGAGGCGCACGGCAGTCTCGCGCTTGTTCACATTCTGGCCGCCGGGGCCGCCAGACTTGGCGATCGAAACTTCGATGTCGGCGTCGGCAATGACGATGTCGCTCGAGGAAGTCTTCTCAAACTTGGGGATGACCTCGACGAGCGAGAATGACGTGTGCCGCTTGGCATTGGAATCGAACGGTGAGACGCGGACCAGACGATGGACGCCAGACTCATTCTTGAGCGTACCATAGACGTCTTTTCCTTTGATCTCGACGGTGAGGTTGCGGTAGCCGCCGTGATCGTTGGTATTCTCATGGATGACTGTCCAGCCCCAGCCGTTGCTGTCGGAGTACCGACGATACATGCGCAGGAGCATAGCCGAGAAATCCTCGGCATCGTCTCCGCCAGCGCCGGAAAGGATCGAGAGCAGGGCGTCGCCCTTGTCGTATTTGCCGATGCCTTCGAGCTCGCTCTTAAGATTCTGGAGCTCCCTGACGGCCGCCTGGGCCTTGCCCTTGTCGGACCAAAAGTCCCCCGAGGCCATCTCGGTCTCCAGTTCGGCGATGCGCTTGGCGATGTTTTCTTTGTTGTCTGCCATGATTTATTTGGAGCCACCTCCCGGGCTTGAACCGGGGACCTACGGTTTACGATACCGTCGCTCTACCAGCTGAGCTAAGGTGGCGGTGATACTTGATTGTGGAGCCGATGTCCGGGATTGAACCGGAGACCTTTCCCTTCATTGGTACCCCCTTTTCGGCATATATAGGGGGATTAGACTGTATCTTGATCCATCGAGGGACCCTCTTGTCAGTCGTTCGGGCGTCACACAAAACGGACGCCACGGTCTGAACCTCAAATGAGGCCTTTAACCGTTATTCGAGATTCACGCGGGGATCGCTCCTCGCGTGGGCAGGTGTCTACCATGGGAATGCTCTACCAGCTGAGCTACATCGGCGAGTTGTCAAACCATCTACATCAAAGGCAGAAACATCAGACCTAGCTCTTCTAAAAGAGGTAGGGGCATCATACTACGCATCCTTGAGTTTTTCAATCGAGCCTACGATGATATCCCTAAGTTTCGTATTATTGAAGTAGACGGTGAGAACGCCGTGTTGAGATTTGTTTCTATATGAGCCGGGCCCCCTGACGACAGAAATGGTGGGTTTTTGGAATTGTTCGGGTGATGCGCCCAACTCCTTACACCAGAATTCTAGAGAATTCTCAATTGAACTATCATTGAAAAGCTGTAGACCGAATCTTAATTTACGTGAGTCTATCGCATATATTCTTTCGAGAAATTCGATGAATTTCTTTATGAGGTGAGGGTCTGTATTTCCGAGACGAACGGAGGACAGACTGCGCTTCGTGCCTTCCCCCCAATATAACCCTAGCCCTAACCCGTGCAAAAATGCCTTATCTCTTGAGACTATCTTGGAGAGCGTGAACGGATCACCGTTGGGATTGCGTTTGGCGTAAACGCCTTCAGATATGGAACGTTTTGAGATCGAATGTTTGGATAACCAATAATTTATCTTGGACGGCGAGCATGATAGAAACTCGGCGATATATACCGCCGAATACCTCTTTTTCAAATACAAATCTGCAAGGATCTTTTTATCCATTTTTACGCTCTGCCAAAGAATGACTGATAATGCGCGCCCGATGGGACTCGAACCCACGACCTCTCCCGTGACAGGGGAGCGTTCTAGCCAGCTGAACTACGGGCGCAAGCGAGGAATCAAAGAACGAGCTTGCTCGGTCTTTGTTCCGAGCGACGCGCCACGACGAGCGAAGCGAGTGGGGCGCATGGAGAGTAATGTACCAGAATAACCGATAAAATCAAAATGTGTCGGCGGCAGGACTTGCACCTGCGACCTAGGGCTTATGAGTCCCTCGCTCTAACTACCTGAGCTACGCCGACAAAGAATCACGTCGTTACCTAACTACAACAGCTACGCCGACAAGGAAATGTGCGCTTCGTAACAATAAACGAAAAAACTCATACTTGCAACGACCTCTCCGTTGTGGCACAATGTCTCTCTCACGCCGCGGGGTAGGGTAACGGTAACCCGTCAGGCTCATAACCTGAAAATTGGCGGTTCGATTCCGCCCCCCGCAACCATTATTTAATGTCCGTGAAAGAGCCGTTTACCAAGACTTCTCTCCAAGTTAATCCGGTGTTTATATTCTGACAAGATGAGTCAAATTTTATCTCGCCCGTAATCCCTTGGTATGCGGGCATCTTTACGAGCGCCTTGGCGATCTTCTGTGGGTCTCCTCCCTCTTCCTGAATAGCCGCCACAAGTATGTTGAGACTATCGTAAGTCAATGCCCCAAGTAATATTGGTACAGCATTATATTTGGTCTGGTAAGATTGCGCATACCTCATCGCATTTGGATTACGATTTAACACAACTTGAGGAGTATAGATATAATCTACAAATCTTGTCCCATTAGCCACAGTGCGATCCTTCATATTGGGGCTAGTAATAGTCCAGATGTCGCTCAAAATAGGTTTATCCCAACCGAGTTCCGCCAACTGTTTGAACATTGGTTCGGGCGTTATGTTGTTTATCACAACTAAGGCATCAACGTCTTTCTCGTATTGAAGGAGTTTCAGAACGTTTGACCTTAAATCTCCTGATGTCTGATCATACAATTCGACTTTAACAATCTTACCCGTGAACGAACTAACAATAGCATCCCTCATTACTGTCCCATATTCATTATTGGGCACAAATATAGCCAACTTATTATAAGACAGTTCACTGGCATATGAAGATACGCTCGGCCCGAGGATATCTGCAGTCAAGCCAACCCTACAGGTAAGAGGACTGGTATCCGTAAAGACTGGTGTGGTGGCTGACTGAGCGAAAATCATGATTCCATCCTGAACAGCCTTCTCTCTGATTGCAGCAACAACAGGACTTCCATCGGCTATAATGATCCTTGCACCTTTCAACTTAAGAGACTCATAACCGCTCAATGAGGTCTTGGGGTCATATTTAGAATCTTCATATACGAGTTGGTACATACTTGTATCAATACCCGCAGATCGGAGATCCTCCAGCGCCATAGAGATAGCGTTCTTTTGAACCTCCCCGGCAACAGCAATTGGCCCTGATAATGGAGTAAGTACTCCGATCTTTACCCCTTCCCTATCAGACAGATTCAATTGTTTATTAACACTTATAATAATGACCGCGAGAGCAATAACAATCAATACGGTAATCGAAATGTTTCTTTTCATGATTGAATTTAAACACTCGGAAATTATTTTATCAAGCGCTTATCAACACCACGTTATATATAATAGAACTCCTCGAACACGCGCTTGTAGCGCTGGATGGCTTCGTTGGCCTCATGGTGAGACATCGGGAAGCTACTACCGTCGTGGGCGATGCGGTTCCGGACCTTGTGAGCCTCCCAAGCGTCATCGATATTCTTGAATTCGCCCGGCTGGACGCGCTTGAGCATCTCCCCAACCCCGTCACCCTGATAACCGAGCCCGCGGAGCACATCCTCGAGCATCGTGTCCGCTTCCAGGATGGCCTGCTTCCAATCATTCTCATTCTGAGAATTGAGAAGGTTGGCAGCCTTATCCCAGCGAACGGATAGATCACGATTGCCTTCGCCGGGCACCTTCTCGAACGCCGGCTCAACCTTGAGGTCGAATTTCTCCACTTCCCGAGCTCGGATGCGCTTGAGGCCTTCGATGCAATAGACGATACCGATGAGACAGAAGAGTGAGAATGGGATCGACAGCACCACGAAGAAGCTCAGGGTGCCCTTGCCGAAGCGCTCCAGGGTCGGGAGAAAATGGTTGAGCGAACCGAGCGATGGGGCAAGCAACCGGTCGAGATATGCGTAGATCGAAGGCCAGAGGGCGACCAGGATCACGATGATCACGAATATTCCGACTCCCGGAGCTACGACATTTTCTTTTTTTTTCTTGTCTTTATCCATGGCAAAGATGCGCCTGAGATATCTCTATTGTATCTCACCCAGAAATTCCTTGCCTGCCTCGAAGAGCGTGGCCTCATCGCCTGGGCGGGCGGTGAGCTGGAGGCCGAGGGGTAGCTGTTTGCCGTCTCTACCCGCCGTGCCGCATGGAATAGATATGGCCGGCATGCCCGTCAGATTGGCCGTCACTGTAAATATATCCTCAAGGTACATAGCGACCGGGTCGCTCCCCTTCTCGCCGATCTTGAAGGCTGGCGAAGGAGTCGTCGGAGTAGCGATGAGATCGACTGATTCGAAGGCTTTGTTGAAGTCCTGGGTGATCAGACCTTTCACGGCATTCGCGCGGTTGTAGTACGCATCATAATAGCCGGATGAGAGGACATATGTCCCGAGCAGGATGCGGCGGATCGATTCTTTGCCGAAACCAGCACGACGCGTCTTGAAATAATCCTCTATGCCGTCTTTGCCATCCATATGGAGACCGTATCTGACTCCGTCGAAACGAGCCAGGTTGGAAGAGACCTCGGCCGGCATGATGACATAATAGACCGGCAGAGCATGGGCAGAATTGGGCAGATCGATCTGCTTGATCTCATAGCCCTTACTCTCGAATGATCTGATCGCCGAAGCAAATGCTTCACTGACAGAACTATCTAAGCCTCCAAACTCCAGGAAAGCTTTCGGCACACCGATGACTGGCTTCTTCCGGCCGATGCGCTCACTTTTGTAAGTAGAGTCATTTATCGTCGTGCTGTCTTTGCCATCCTGACCATGGATGGCGTTGTGTACGATCTCACAATCTGCGACTGTCTTGCCGATCGGACCGATCTGGTCGAGCGAAGATCCCATAGCGATGGCTCCGTAGCGAGAGACTCCCCCATATGTCGGCTTGAATCCGACCACCCCGCAAAGGCTAGCAGGTTGTCTGATGGAACCACCGGTGTCCGTACCGAGCGCGAACATTGCCCCATCCATAGCTACGGCAGCGGCTGAACCACCTGAAGAGCCACCAGCTACACGCGAGAGATCGTGCGGATTTTTCGTCACTCCGTAGGCAGAATTCTCCGTCGAACTACCCATAGCAAACTCATCCATATTGGTGCGGCCGAGGAATATGACGCCCTCATTCTTCAGCTTGGCGATGACAGTCGCATCGTAGGTGGCATGATAATCTGCGAGGATCTTCGAACCTGCACTAGCGATCTTGCCCTGAATGAGCAGGTTGTCCTTGGTCGCGCACGGGATGCCAGTCAGGAGAGTCGCTGTGCCGTCCTTGAATCTCTTGTCTGCGGCTTTGGCCTGATCGAGTGCATCATCGAATACTTCCAGATAGGCGTTTATGTCCTTATTCTTCGCCTTGATCACCTCCAAATAAGCTTGGGTAAGTTCGACGGCTGAAAATTCGCCGGCTTTCATGGCGGCGTGAGCTTTGCGGATGGTCAGGTTGTGTAGGTCTATTTTCATCAGAGTAGGAATTGACTAATTTTTCGTAAAATATCGGTAGGAATAAAAAGTGTTAGTCCTGCGCAATGATCTTCTTTACTGCAATAAAATCCCCTTCCCTATCCGGTGCTTCATCCAAGAGGCGCTCCCTATCCATATTTGAAATACTCTCCACCACGTCCGGCCGCATGACATTCTTGACCGCGCCAACTCGGCCGGCGGCATCCATCGAAACATCAACTTTCTTGAGCTGGTCTACGTAGCCAAGAATAGAGTCGAACTCCTTTACCAGCGACTCCTTATCGGCCTCATTGAGGTCGATGCGCGCCAGTTTGGCCAGATGTTCGAGGTCTTTGACGGTGATCATGGAAGCCAGTTTATCATAACATCTTCAGGAATTCTTCTTCGGAAACGATCTCCACGCCGAGGTCGCGCGCCTTGTCCAGCTTCGACCCGGCATCGCCGCCGGCCACCACGAAAGAAGTCTTCCTGGAAACCGAGCTCGAGATGTCGCCGCCTCGGTCACGCACCATTTTCTGGGCCGCTTCCCTCTCGAGTGTCGGCAGAGAGCCCGTGAATACAAATGACTTGCCCTCGAGTTTCTTCGACCCGCCGGCCACCGCCGCATCCTCGACGATCTCGACTTGCTTCAATAGATTATTGATCAGCGCGCGATTATTCTTGTCCATAAACCATTCAGAGATAGACTGTGCGACTTTTTCACCCACCCCATGTATCGACTCAAAATCTTCTTTTGATGCCCCCTGCACCCTTTCTATGGACTTGAAATGCTTGGTGATGTCATATGCCGTCTCTTCCCCGACCTGCGGTATAGAAAGGGATGCGAGTAAACGTGGCAATGTCACTTTCCGGGCTTTCTCGATGGCCTCTACGATATTGTCAACCGACTTCTCGGCGAAGCGCGGCAAGGCTAGCAGGTCGCCCTTCTTCAGCGTAAATATGTCCTCAAACGAAGATATCAATTGATTGTCCAGCAAGACATCGATCACTTTGGGCCCGACACCGTCGATATCGAAGCAATGTTTGGACACGAAGTAGTGGAATCGCCTCTTGATCTGCTCGAATGAATCCTTGGAAACACAGCGCCACGCGGCTTCGCCAGGCACACGCTCAATGACGCCATCTCCCCCACAAGCCGCCACGCGCGAAGGCCACTGAAATGGCTTGGAATCCTTGGGGCGCAATTCCTGAACTACAGACACGATGTCCGGAATGACATCGCCGGACTTCTGGAGGATGACTGTGTCGCCAAGACGGACGTCTAAGCGCCTGATCTCATCCTCATTATGCAGAGTGGCGCGCGAGACGGTCGAACCGGCCACGAGGACTGGCTTCATGACGGCGACTGGAGTGATCACACCAGTACGGCCGACCTGGAAGATGATGTTCTCGAGGATGGTCGTGACCTGCTCCGCTGGGAATTTGTAAGCCACACCCCAGCGCGGCGACTTGCCTGTGTAACCGAGCGCGTGCTGGATCCGTTGGGAATCGACTTTTATGACGATCCCATCCAATTGGTAATCAAGATCATGTCTCTTTTGGGTCCAACTCTCATAGAATTCCTGTATTTCGTCGACGTTCTTACAGAGCTTGCGATGAGGGTTAACGGAGAATCCAAGCGATTGGAGCGTATCTAACTCCTCGATCTGAGTTTTGGGATGGTATGCACCCATCTGATCTATGTCATACAAAAAAGTGTTCAGATTGCGTGACGCAGTTATTTTGGGGTCAAGTTGGCGCAACGAGCCGGCAGCCAGATTGCGGGTATTGGCGTACAACGCCTCACCCGCCTTCGCGCGCTCGTTATTGACGCGCGTGAGATCTCTAGTGCTCATCCAGATCTCCCCCACTGAGATGATATCGACTGGCTTATTCAAAACGAAGGGGACGGTGCGTATCGTACGGACATTATTGGTGACATCCTCACCGACCACACCATCGCCACGAGTCGCGGCCTGCACGAACTTCCCCTCCTTGTAAGTTAGGATGACCTTGAGGCCGTCGATCTTCAGCTCACAGCAGAAGCATAGGGGTTCGTCCGCGACGCCGGCTTTCTTCATGAAGTTGCGCACGCGCTCCTCCCACTTCCGTAGCTCGGCGAGATCGAAGACGTCGTCAAACGACCACTGCGCCACCTCATGTCTGACTTTCTTGAATCCCTTGAGAGGAGTACCGCCCACGCGGGACGTCGGGCTGTCAGGCGTGCGCAGTTCCGGATGTTTGGCCTCGATCTCTTCGAGCTCACGCATGAGCGAATCATAGGCCTCATCGGAGATCTCCGGCGTGTCGCGGGTGTGGTAGAGCTCTCGGTGGCGTTCGATGGCCTCCTTGAGCTTATTCAGGCGGTTGATGACGGCCTTGGGCGGGCTAGTTTCCATCCTTCAAGGATAGCACAGGCACTAGCCTTGTTTAATGATGCGCAGAGCGCGCTCGACGGTGTTGGGGACCGAGACATCGGGAATATGGGTGGCTGCTACGCAGTGGTTGTAACCACGTGAATCAGCCAGGGTCTTGTGGATACCGGCCGCATCATAGCCGTCGTATATGGTAATGACTACGCATGTGCCACCGGGAGTGGCAAAATTGAGAGTTGGCTGGGATCGATAAACATTGGGATATGTGACAGTCGAGAATATCGTCTCAAAACCGGCGGGCACGGAACCAAGCACGTCGAACGGTACGGCCGCCGAGGTGGCTCCGTTGCACGAGATCACAGCCCCGGTCGATGTCGAGATATCGGTCCCGGGAAGCAGGTTGCCATAGGCCGCGGAGACGCATTCGAGCCCGGAATCAGCCGCGTAGAATGAATACATCGAATTACGGACGGAAGCCGACAGCTCGAATTGTTTGGTCGAGATCGAGACGATGAATACCGCAACGCCGAGGACCAAGGCGGCTGTCAGTACCGCGAATAGGAGCGTGTAGCCGCGACTCGTGGTCTCCATCATCCTCGTCTGTTTGGGGTGTAGTCGTATCATATATTTTAGCGCGGACTGTTAGTGATCTGGCTCGATATCGATACTGTATACGGCGTTAGCCCCTCATTCCATGTGACGGCGACAACCGCGGTGTATTCATCGTCCGAGATCCGAGTCAGATAGAAATAGCGCGAGAACAAGGTGGCCCTGGATCCGACTGCGCCGGTATTGTGGCTATAGTAGCCATCGGGAACCACTACTATGGGGTACACCGCCGTCCCATCAGGAAGAGTGCTCCACCCGCTGGTGAGGAGCGTGGGGTTATCTATCCCGCTCAAGTCGCACGGAGCGCTCGGAGCATTGCAGGTCGAACCGATATTGAAACCATTGAGCCAGGCGAGTGAACCAGCGATGTTGTTGTCTTTGATATTCTTGATGCCTTCCATGCTCTCTTGAGCCATATATGAAGCGATCATCTGATTGCGGGCCGTGACCGCTCCGGCCGAACCCTTACTCGCCACGACCAGAGGACCGGAAATAGCGATCATCAGGATGGTGATGGCGACGAGAGTTTCGATGATGGTAAAACCTTGGTTGTGTTTGATCTTATTCATGGATCTTATGGCACGCGCGGCGAACTAGCGGTCTGGACGGTGAAATAGGACTTGGATTGCTCCTTGACGCCGGCATAGCCAGACAAGGCCATGAAGAAATATGGGAATTGGCCGTTCAACATGCGCACGTAATAACTATTGAGGGAGGTATTGTTGCTCGAGATGATCGGCAAGAATGTGTCTCCGGCCGATTGGTCATAGGTAACGTTCAACCTGGAGCTGGCTGACTGAGTGATCACACATCCTGCCTGCTCAGATTTCTCAAGGATCCAATTGGTCGCTGACGAGTTGGGCCGGCGGAGACGATAGGCGTAGGTAGGCTTACAGGGGCTTCCTGCGCCAGCGGTGATCGTATTGGGTGAAGTAAAGGCGATGATGATGGCCTGGGCAGAGCTCTGATTCGGACCAAATCCGCTTGCACAGTTATTGACCAGGGCGTATCGGAGACCGCTCGTATCGCTCCAGAGATTGATCGGGGAGCCGCCACCAATCTGGGTGTTGCAATAATAATTCGAGCCGGAACGCATCTCGCGAGACATGGCTTCGAGGACGAACGACAGATTGGTCACGGCGTCGTGAGTGGTCTGCGCCTTCTTGTTGGCATCGATGATCTTGACCAAGGCGGCCAGGGCGACCACCGCGACGATCGAGAAGATCATCATAGCCACTATTATCTCTACCAGTGTGAATCCTCTTTTCTTCATATTATATGACGCCGATCTGACCATTCTTCCTGATAGTGATGATGCGCGTACTGCCGTCGACGGCGCGCAGAGTGATCTCGGCATAAGCGCAAGTAATACCACCGCCGCATAGCGTGGCACAGTTGCCGTTGACGCAGATGAGGGCGTTGGGGTTCGGACGACGGAACGTAACATCAAGCTGGGTCAGGCCGGAATCCGTGCAGACTAATCCGCCGCCAGCGCAAATGGCTGTGATGGTGGCGCCGCGCGTGAGCGCGTATTCCGTGACCGGCGTATCGCAGTTGTTGGGTAGATCATACACACCATTCCCTGGCGGGCTGGACAGGGCAGGATAGGTATCGGCAAAGAGGACTAGGTGGCCAGAGTCCGAGTTCCCGCCTGTACAGGTGTTCGCACCACCGGTTCCTTGGGCCGCGATGTTGAAATCTACACCGAATGACGAAGCGAAGTTAGCCGCTGCGCCGATAGCCCCAACATTCCTGACGCTCAAACCATAAGTCTGTGCAGTGCGCATGGTCAGCGCTATGTCATATGCCGTATTGGTAAGGAGAGTGCTTTGGTTGAAATTGCCGTACTTCGTCACGACCAAAGTCGTCATGATGATGAAGATGGCGATCGAGACAAGCAATTCGACGAGAGTAAAACCGCGGTTCATTGCACATAGTATAGCTTAAAAGACGAACTCGAGCATGTGCAGGTCGATGGCCTGGAACCCGAACAAGAGCACCAGATAGAAGCCTAGGATGATATACGGCCCGAATGGAATCTCCGTCCCCCGCTTGAATCGGCCCATCTTCGCGAACATCCAGATGAGGCCCAGGGCGGCGCCGATCCAGACGGCCCAGATGAGGGCATTCGCGCCGCCGTTGAGGCCGAGGAGCCAGCTGATGCCGAGGGTGAGTTTGGCATCGCCCAAGCCCATCCATTTCCCTCTCGAAACCAGCCAGAACAGAGCGAATGGCAAGGCCAGAATCGGGCCGGCAAGGAGTGTGGCTAGATGTGGCGCGTGGAGCCAGGATGCGCCGCCGACGAAGACGCTCGCGAGCGCTATAGCGTCGAAGGTGTAGACAAAAGAGTCAGGGATGATCTTATGTTTGATATCGTAGATAGAGATCGCGATCAAAATACATGTCTCGACGAGATAGATGAGTGTTGTGATCGCCGCCAATGTTGAAGTCGGTGGAAATTTGAAAAAGATCAGCACAAAAATCGCGCCAGCGACGAATTCAACTAACGGATATTGCCAGGAGATCTTGCTACGGCACTTGCGACAAGCCCCTTTCTGCATCAGAAAACTGAAGATCGGGATCAGTTCGACCCAAGTCAGTGATTTGCCGCACGACATACACTTCGAACGGCCGGAGAGGCCGGTCCCAGTATTGAATCGGAGCGCCACGACATTCAAGAAACTACCGATGATCGTGCCAAAAATGAACGAGAGGACGAGAGATAATGTGACGGAGTCCATCGGTCTATCTTAGTTCGGAGTTACGCAATAATCGACGGAGTTCGTGGCGTTGCTACAGGTCGTATAGGGAGCTGCCGTAGTGGACGGAGACCATGAATACGAGCCACCCGGCTGGGGTATGGAAGCGGCATTCAATCCTCTCAAAACTGCGGGATTGTTCGCCTCGAGGTCGGCATGCAGGACATAGCTGACATACACGCTAGAGCCATTATTGAGGATGGCATAGTCGTACGATGCTTGGCCAGCTCCCGAAGGCGGCACCGGAATCTGAGAGATATACGAGCCGAGCGTAGTACCGGATGGACAACCGTTGGCCGTAGCTACGTTAAGCGGCGATGAAGGATAGCTCCCACAGCGGTCTAGGTAGAGTGCCAGAGCTAGCTGCAAATGACCGAGGTCGGATACTCTCTGGGCATCGCGGGCCTTGCCTTTCGATCCGGAAACGCTGGAAACGATCATGCCAGTCAGGAGTGAAACGATCGTGATCACCACGAGGAGCTCGATGAGAGAGAAGCCCGCAGTTTTGGCGAAATATCCTTTCATAGACAAGATTATATCATGGTTCATGAGCCTATCGGGCGCGAGCGATGACCATGAGATTCTTGCCGATCGGTGGCCAGGCGATGTGTGATTCCAGCGTATTGGTCCACGGGAATATCAGGCGGTCGAACAAGCGTACAGACACTGGGTCGAAACCTCGCCTCTTCAAGAGGCGGAAATTGAACCACCAGCCGAGGTAACCGACGATGTCATAGTAGTGGATCTCCTCGATCTCGAACCCTGCCGCGATCAACTTCTCTGTCAGGCCCGACTTCTCATACCGGCGGAAGTGGCCGAAGTCCTTGTCGATCGGCGCGTAAATCTCCATGCGGGCCGGGACGAATAGACAGAGTTTACCGTGGCGGTTGACCAGAAGGTCATGATACGACTTGAGCTCGCCACGATCATCCTCGATATGTTCGAGCACATTGATACTGACGATACCTTCCCAATCCCTTGAGGTCACATCCTTGATGGTTCCCTCCGTCAGGGGGATGGCCGGCAAGTCCAAGCGGAATTGACGGCAGAATCCAGCATCCGGTTCAACACATTCGAGCCGAGCGATACCCGGAAGCTTGGATAGGTGCCGGGCCATCTGCCCGATGCCTGCGCCAATCTCCATGACCTTGCCGCGCAGATGTGGAGCGAAGGCGCGGATGAGCGCGCGTTGATAGTTCTTGGCTTCTTTTAAGGCGTCAAATTCGAAATTCATTTTGGTTTTACACTATACACCAGATACCCATACTGTTCATTGTAGAGTTCCCTCTTGAACCTGTCACTATGGTCCATCGTATAGTTGAGGATGCGATAGTCTCGCGAGGTCACGACATACGGCGAATGCAGCTTGTCGAGCATGGCGTCAGCGATCTTCTCTCCCTCGATCTTGGCCCAAGCCGCTATCGTCGCGTCCTTCGCCAAAGCTTCAGTCTGGAGAGCCGCGATGTCAGGACACTTCTCAAGCTCGCAGACATAGCCGTTACTGGCGATGTGAGCCCATAGCCAGTATATTTTTGGGTCATAAGTATAAGTGAACCTGGGCTCAAGCCCGGTAATATAATTATTTTTCGGACTATTGTAGTAGAGCTGTGGGAACCAGCTCCAGTTGGCGTTGAAGACGATATCACCAGGCTTAGTGTTCTCCTTGAGCCACATGCCGACCTGAAGGAGCTCATTTGGATTGGTCCCATAAGCCAGGCGATTCTGGAGGAACAACATGTTGCTGACGAAGAGATAGACGAGGACGATGGCGAGGCCGGTAGCCATACTGCGGCGGATCATGGCATTGCCGGAGACGCTCATGAGCCGGCGGACATAGTCGAAGCACAGAGCTATGTAGAGCGCGGCAAAGAAAGTGAAGTAATCGCCGAACCTCGAGCTCATCACGATGGTGCCCAGGAAGAATCCCGCGGTCATGATGAGCACGCTGGTCTGGAGGTGCCGCCGGGATTCGGACAGACCGGCGAAATACTCGGCTGGATTGGCCTGCCGGATCCGATACGCGATGTAGCTGTATATGTCTACTGATAGCGCCGTGACGAACAACGCGAAGATCAGACTGTTG
>Ga0265292_1001981_pt1 | contig 15652 bp, 16 predicted proteins | sample Munlanlewell296A_FD_189080 | JGI IMG/M metagenome (GOLD analysis project Ga0265292, IMG submission 189080) | Leachate microbial communities from a municipal landfill in Southern Ontario, Canada - Leachate well 296A | ecosystem: Engineered > Solid waste > Landfill > Unclassified | place: Canada... | reverse complement strand
CGGATCGCGCGCCGGGCGCGCGATCCGTTCGGCATGTACCTCGCCATGGGGGTTTCCTCCGTGATCGGCATCCAGGCGCTGATGAACATGATGGTGGGGCTTTCGATGCTCCCCCCGAAGGGGATGGTGCTGCCGTTCCTGAGCTACGGGGGGAGTTCCCTGATTCTGCACCTGTCGGCGATCGGCGTGCTGATGAACATATCCCTGAAGGGGGCGGATGGCCTTGCCACTGCGGATGATCGTAGCCGGGGGAGGGACCGGTGGGCACGTCTTTCCGGGGATCGCCCTTGCTGATGCGTTTCTCTCCCTCTGTCCCGACGGCGCCGTCTCCTTCGTCGGGACAAGGGAAGGTCTCGAGGCGCGGGCCGTTCCGGCCAGGGGGTTCCCGATCGACTTCGTCCCCTCCGGCCAGGTTCGGGGGAAGGGGATCGGGGCCCTCCCGGGCGCCCTCCGGATGGCGCTCGGATTTCCCGCGGCGGTGGCGGTATTGAAGCGGCGCCGACCGGACCTGGTTTTCGGCGTGGGCGGATACGCCTCGGTGCCGGTCGCGCTTTCCGCCGCGCTCCTTGGCATCCCGCTGTTCCTGCAGGAGCAGAACAGCGTGCCCGGCCGTTCGAACCGGTTCCTGGCGCGGCATGCGGTCCGGGTGTTCGCGGGCTTTTCGGGCGCGGTCCCCTTCTTCCCTCCGGGTCGGGCGGAGGTCACGGGGAACCCGGTCCGCCCGGAGATCGTCGCGGCGGCGCGGGAGCGCGGGCGGGAGTGGCCTCCGGAGACGCCGTTCACCGTGCTGGCGCTGGGAGGTTCGCAGGGGGCGCGGGCGATCAACACCCGGGTGCTGGAGATGGCCCGGAGAGCGAAGCGGGAGGGGACGGCGATCCGGTTTCTGCTGCAGACGGGGACGCGGGAGCACGAGGCGGTGGCGCGATCGGCGCGGGAGGAGGCCCTCCCGGTGGAGCCGTTTTCGTTCACCGACCGGATCGGGGATTGGTTCCCGCGCTGCCACGCCGTGCTGATGCGCGCGGGAGCCCTCTCCATCGCGGAGGCGGCGCTCTTCGGACGCCCGTGCGTGCTCGTTCCGTACCCGTTCGCGGCGGACAACCACCAGGCTTCGAACGCGAGGGAGTTCTGCGCTTCCGGCGCCGGAGCGTGGCTGCCGGAAGGCGAGGCGACGGAGGAGGCGCTCTGGTCGACGCTGTGGAACCTCGGCGGCGATCGGGTCGCGCGGGAGCGCGCGGGAGCGGCGGCGGTTTCCTTCTCCCGGCCCGGCGCGGCCGTCGAGGCGGTCCGCACGGCGCTGCGGCTGTCCGGGAACGTTTCCGGGGAGGGGGGCGCGCCGAATGTATAGGAAGGGACTCCCCATCCACTTCGTGGGGATCGGCGGCATCGGGATGAGCGGGATCGCGGAACTGCTCCTGAATCTCGGGTACCGGGTATCGGGGTCCGACCTGCGCCGCTCCGACACGACGGAGCGGCTCGAGCGGCTCGGGGCGGTGGTGCGGACGGGGCACTCCGCGTTGAACGTCCCCGCGGACGGCCACGTGGTGGTCGTCTCCTCGGCGGTCCGGCCCGACAACCCCGAGGTCCTCGAGGCGCACCGCCGGAAGATCCCCGTGATCCCGCGCGCCGAGATGCTGGCGGAGTTGATGCGGATGAAGTACGGCATCGCGATCGCCGGAACGCACGGGAAGACCACGACGACCTCGATGGTCGCCACGGTGCTCGCGACGGCCGGCTGGGACCCGACGGCGGTCGTGGGTGGAAAGCTGAACAGCCTCGGATCCAACGCGAAGCTGGGTCAGGGGGAGTTCCTCGTCGCGGAGGCGGACGAGAGCGACGGCTCGTTCCTGAAACTCTCGCCCACGGTGGCGGTGGTCACCAACATCGACCCGGAGCACCTCGATTTCTACTCGGGGATCGGGCAGATCAAGGAGACGTTCCTCCACTTCATCAACAAGGTCCCCTTCTACGGGTTCTCGGTCCTGTGCATCGACCACCCCAATGTCCAGGAGTTGATCCCCTCCGTGGAGAAAACCTTCGTCACCTACGGGTTCTCCCGTTCCGCGGACTACCGTGCGGAAGAAGTGGTCGCGTCCGGGATGACAAACCGGTTTGCCGTCTTCGCGAGGGGCGAGCGGCTCGGCGAGGTCTTCCTCCGGGCGCCCGGGCGCCACAACGTCAGCAACGCCCTGGCGGCGGCGGCGGTCGCCCTGGAACTCGGGATCCCGTTCGACCAGGTGCGCGAGGGCCTGTCCGGGTACGCCGGGGTGGGGCGGCGCTTCCAGCTGAAGGGAGAGATCGACGGCGTCACGGTGGTGGACGATTACGGCCACCACCCGGTGGAGGTCCGGGCGACCCTTGCCGCGGCGCGGGAGGTCTGGCCCGACCGGCGCATTGTCGTCGGATTTCAACCGCACCGGTACTCGCGCACCCGGGCGCTGTTCAAGGAGTTCCTTTCGGCGTTCCAGGACGCGGACGTGCTGATCGTCTTCGACGTGTACTCCGCGGGGGAGGAGCCGATCGAGGGCGCCACCGGCGAAGCGTTGTGCTCCGCGGTTCGGAAGCACGGACACCGGGACGCCCGGTATTTGGGCAAATCCGCCGGAGCGGGGGAGGCGGTTCGCGTCCTCCTGCAACCGGGGGACATCTTTCTGACGATGGGGGCCGGCGATGTCTGGAAACTGGGCGAAAGCCTTCTCCCGCGGTAGCGGCGGGAGGGGCAGGGAGGCCGGGGCGGTCGTGCGGAACATAGAGGTCGCGTTCCAGGTGAAGCTGCGGGAGTACACCACCATCGGGATCGGGGGCCCCGCCGATCGGCTGGTGTTTCCGCGGTCGGCGGCACAGGTCCGGGAGGTCGTCGTGGCGGAGGGCCGTTCGGGTCGCCCCGTACAGGTCCTGGGGGCGGGATCCAACCTCCTGGTGGCGGACAGCGGCTTGTCGGCCACCGTGCTCTGCACGAAGAAGCATCTCTCCAAGGTGGTGTTCCTCTCCGACGGGTCGGTGGTCGCCGAGGCGGGAGTGATGCTCCCCCGGCTGGCCGTCCTCTGCGCCCTGTCCGGACTTTCCGGGATGGAGCCGGTCTCCGGGATCCCGGGAACGGTGGGCGGCGCGCTGTCGATGAACGCCGGGGCCTACGGGCAGAGCATCGGGGAGCTGGCGGAGTGGGTGGAAGTGGTCGACGTCGAGGGGGAGATCCACCGGGTCGAGGCGCGGGCGATCCGGTTCGGGTACCGGGAGACGAAATTTCCCGTCCAGGGGATCGTGGTGCGGGCCGGGTTCCGGTTCGGGCCCGGGACGAGGGAGACCGTGTTCGAGCGGATGCGGCAGATCAACGAGAAGCGTCGCGCCAGCCAGCCGTGGGGGGAGAGGACCTTCGGATCCTCGTTTCGCAATCCTCCCGGAGGCGTGGAGAGCGCCAGGGAGCTGCTGGAGCGGGCGGGGATGAAGGGCGAGCGGGAAGGGGACGCATGCTTCTCCGAGAAGCACGCCAACTTCCTCGTGAACCTGGGACGCGCCACCGCGGCGGATGTCCGGCGGCTGCTGTCCCGCGGCCAGAGCGCGGTGCGGGTGTCCTGCGGCGTCCTGCTCCTGCCCGAGGTCAAAATGTGGGGGGACTTCGATGTCTGAACGGTTCGCATTCGCCGGGAGGAAAGTGGGCGTGTTCCTGGGCGGGGTTTCCGCGGAGCGGGAGGTCTCCCTCCGGACGGGAGCGGCGGCCGCCGCGGCTCTGCGGCGACTCGGGTGCGACGTCCGCGAGATCGACATCCGGGAGGACTGGCTGGGCGCGGTTCGGGGCGCGGGCGTCGACGTCGCGTTCCTCGCCCTGCACGGGCGGTTCGGGGAGGACGGCTGCATCCAGGCCGCGTGCGAACTCGCCCGCCTCCCGTACACGGGGTCCGGGGTCGCCGCCTCGGCCATCGCGATGAGCAAAGTGCTCGGAAAGCGGATGGCCGCCTCGGCGGGCGTGCCGTGCCCGCCGGACGCGGTCTACGAGGGGGCGGATCGCTCGGGGGCGAAACCGCCCGATTTCGGCTTCCCCCTTGTGGTGAAGCCCGACCGGGAAGGGTCCACCGTCGGCATCACGATCGTCCGCGGCCCGGACCAGTGGGAAGCGGCGCTGGCCGAGGCGGCGAAGCACGACAGCCGCATACTGGCGGAGGGATTCATCCCCGGCCGGGAGATCACCGTGGGAATCCTGAACGGGAAGGTCCTCCCCGCGATCGAGATCGTCCCGAAGTCCGGCTTCTACGACTACCAGTCCAAGTACACCGCGGGCCGGACGGAGTACGTGATCCCGGTGCCGATGGACCGGGACATCCTCCTCCGTGCCGCGGAGTACACGCGGCGCGCCGCCCGGGCGATGGGGCTGCGGGGGGCCGCGCGGCTCGACTATCGCGTCGACCCGGCGGGGAACGTCTTCTTCCTCGAGGCGAACACGATCCCGGGGATGACCGAGACGAGCCTCCTCCCCAAGGCGGCGAAGTTCGACGGCCTGTCCTTCGACGACCTCGTTGCCGCCATCCTTTCCGACGCGGGGCTCGGAAAATAGATGATCGAGTACCGCGCATACCACAAGAACCGCCCCGGAAAGGGGCGAAGCGACGGGCGGACCGTGCGGAAGAAGGACAAGGCCCGGGCCGGGGAGCCGAAGCCGCTGCGGGCGCGACTGCGCCTGATCGGGTGGATCGCCGCCGGCCTGCTCGCCGTGGGGTTCACCGGCGTGGCGTTCGCCTCCGCCTACTCGTGGCTCACGCGCTCGCCGCTCTTCACGGTGCGCACCGTCGACATGAACCGGTGCGCGAACGTTTCGCTCGAGGAAGTGTGGGCGATCGTCCGCGGAGACGGGTCGGGCATCCTATGGTCCGTTCCGGCGAAAGAGGTCGCGCGGCGCCTGTCCGGACACCCCTGGGTCCGCTCCGTCTCGGTCCGCAAGTCCTTTCCGGACCGTCTGGTGGTGCGGATCCAGGAGCGCACGCCGGTCGCCATGGTGAACCTGGACGTCCTCCACTACCTCGACGAGGAGGGCCGCCCGTTCAAGCGGCTGACCGCGTACGACCCGAAGAACCTCGCCATCGTCACGGGATTTTCGCGGGAGGAACTCCTTCGGAAGGACCCGGTGACGGTCCGGGATCTTCGGAAGACGCTCGACCTGCTGCGGGGCGTCGAGGCGGGTGCGCTTCGCCAGAACGTGTCCGAGGTCCATTTCGACGCACAGGACGGCTACACGGTGGTGACCCGGGACGCCGGGCTGCAGCTCAAGGTCGGCACGATGGACGTAAAGGAGGCGATCCTCCGGATCGAGGCGGCCATGCCCAGGATATCGGGGATGACCCGGTCTTCGGGGATCGCCGATCTCAAGACAGAGGGCCGGGTCTTCATGCGGCCGGGGGAGTGAATGGACACGAAAGCGAATGATCAGGTGATCGCGGGGCTGGACGTCGGGTCGAGCCAGGTGACCACGGTCCTCGGAAGGAAGACGCAGGACGGCGTGGAGATCCTCGGGATGGGGGAGTGCCCCACGGAGGGGATGCGGAGGGGGGCCGTGGTGAACGTCGACGCCACGGTGAAGTCGATCCGGCAGAGCGTCACGGAGGCGGAACGGATGACCGGGCTGACCGTCGAATCGGTCTTCGTCGGGATCTCCGGACCGCTCATCAAGTCGTTCAACAGCCACGCGGCCATCTCGGTGAAGAACGAGCACGAGGTCACCGACGCCGACTTCACGCGGGTCCTCGAGATCGCGCGCACGGTGGAGCTTCCCAACGACCGGGAGATCCTGCACGTCCTCACGCAGGAGTTCATCGTCGACGACATGGCCGGGATCAAGGACCCCCGGGGAATGACCGGCATCCGTCTCGACGCGCGCGTGCACGTCGTGACCAACGACGTTCCGGGGGCGCGAAACCTGAGGCGGTGCGTGGAGAAGGCGGACTTCGACGTCGAAAGCTTCGTCCTCTCCCCGCTGGCGTCGGCCGAGGCGGTGCTCACCCCGGAGGAGCGCGAGGTCGGCGTGGCGCTGATGGACTTCGGCGGCGGGACCGTGGAGATCGTGATCTTCTTCGACGGGTCCCTGCGGCACACCTACGTCCTGCCTCTCGGAGGGAGCAGCATCACCTCCGACATCGCGATCGGGTTGAAGCTTCCCCAGTCGGACGCGGAGATCCTGAAGGTCTCCTCGGGATGCGCGATGATCCAGAAGGTGCGCCGGGACGAGCTGGTGGAACTGCCGGGGGTGGGCGGGCGGCTTCCCCGTCCGATCCGCCGGCAATACCTCAGCGAGATCATCGAGCCGCGCGCGGAAGAGATCTTCACCCTTCTGCGGAAGGAGATCCTCCGGTCCGGCTACGAGGAAAACCTCGGGGCCGGGGTGGTGCTCACCGGCGGCGGGTCGAAGCTGGACGGCCTCACCGACCTCGGGGAGCGGGTGTTCAAGCTCCCCTTCCGGAGGGGGAACCCGATCGGGATCGGAGGATTGGTCGAGGTCGTGAACGGTCCGGCGTTCGCCACCGCGGTGGGGTTGGTCCAGTACGGCGCGAAGGCGTCGGAGAGGGTCTACCGGTCGGCGGAGGCCCCGGCAAGCGGCGGTGTGATCGACCGGTTCAAGCGGTACCTGTCGGAATTTTTCTGATACGGAAACCCGGGAAAAAGGAGGAACGGATGGCCAGCACGGAGCAGGAGGCAAGGGGGAACCGGATGTTCACGATCGTCGAGGAGAACCGCTGCCACGCCGTCATCAAGGTGTTCGGCGTGGGCGGCGGCGGCGGCAACGCCATCAACACCATGATCGAGGAAGGGCTGCATGGCGTCGAGTTCATCGCCGCGAACACCGACGCGCAGGCGCTGTCGCGGAGCCTGGCGCCCCTCAAGCTCCAGCTGGGGGCCCGGCTGACCAAGGGGCTGGGCGCGGGCGCCAACCCCGACATCGGCCGTCAGGCGGCCCTCGAGGACCGCGACCTGATCCGGGAGGCCCTCACCGGCGCCGACATGGTGTTCATCACGGCGGGCCTGGGCGGCGGCACGGGGACCGGCGCGGGGCCGGTGGTCGCCGAGGTGGCGAAGGAGCTCGGGGCGCTCACGGTGGCGATCGTGACGCGGCCGTTCTCCTTCGAGGGGCTCACCCGGAAACGGCAGGCGGACGGGGGCACGAAGGAGCTGCGGAGCCTCGTGGACACGATCATCGTCATCCCGAACGAGAAGCTGCTCCTGATCGCCGGAAAGGACATGCGCTTCGTCGAGGCGTTCCGCAAGGTGGACGACGTGCTTTTCCAGGCGGTCCGCGGGATCTCCGAGCTGGTCACGAAGCCCGGCTACATCAACCTCGATTTCGCCGACGTGAAGACGATCATGTCGGGGATGGGCGTGGCGCTGATGGGGACGGGGACGGCCTCCGGGCAGAACCGGGCGGTCGCCGCTGCGGAGAAGGCGATCTCGAGCCCGCTCCTCGAGGATGTCTCGATCCGCGGAGCCCGCGGCGTCCTCATCAACATCACCGCCGGGACGTCCCTGTCCCTGAGCGAGGTGAACGACGCGGCGAGCCTGGTCCGCGAGGAGGCCTCCGACGAGGCGAACATCATCTTCGGTACGGTGATCGACGAAACGATGGGGGACGAACTGAAGGTGACGGTGGTCGCAACCGGATTCGAGCCGGGCGTCGCGGAGGGGGCGTGGAGGAACCCGCGGAAGGGGATCAAGCTGGTCAGCCGGGCCGACGATCTGCAGACCCCCGCGTTCCTGCGGGCCGCCGCGCCGAAGACGTTCGACGAGCGCCTGGAGGATCTCCCCCTGATCGACAAGGAGGCGGAGATCGAGTCGCTCGACGAGTTCGAGATTCCCACGTTCCTCCGTCGGCGGGTGGAGTAGCCGGCGGAACGGGAGCCGTGGGAAAGCCGCGCCGCGGGGGCGCCGGGCCCGCAAACGAGATCTTCGCCGCGCGCAAGGATTGGGGAACCGGAATTCGCGTCGCGCTCGTCTACCCCAACCGGTACGCGACGGGAATGTCGAACCTCGGGTTCCTCCTGATCTACGCCCGGATCAACGCGCGTCCGGACGCCCTTTGCGAGCGGGTCTTCCTTTCCGGCGACGGGCGGCGGCGTGCCTCGCCGCGAGGGCCGGGGACCGGTTCCGCGATTTCGTACACCGAAGGGAGGACGCTCGAGAGCGGGCGCCCCCTCTCCTCGTTCGACGTCGTCGCCGTCTCCCTCTCCTACGAGAACGACCTGCTGAATGTCCCCGCGATCCTCGCCGCGGGCGGGGTCCCCCCGTTCCGGGAGGATCGTGCCGCCTCCGGCGGCCGGCACCCCCTCGTTGTCGCCGGCGGGTTCGCCGCGTCGCTCAATCCCGAGCCGGCCGGAGTCTTCGCCGACGCGGTGGTCGTCGGCGACGGGGAGCGCGCGGTGGAGCTCCTCCTTGACCATGGACCCGGCCCGGCGGGGGATCCCGGCTACCTAAGGGAACTCTCCGCCATCCCGGGCGTGTACGTCCCCGGGGGGTACCGGCCGGAATACGCCGAGTCGTCCCCCACGGACCGGGCCTCCGGCGGACTCCCGGCGCTCCGGGCGATCGAACCGCTTCCGGGGTTCTCCGCCCGCGTCGCGCGCGAGGTCCTCGATCTTCGCTCCCTGTCGCCGGCTCCGCCCGTCATCCTGTCGGAGGGGACGGAGCTGGGCAGCATGTCCCTCGTCGAGACTTCCCGCGGCTGCCCGGGGATGTGCGGGTTCTGCGCCGCGGCCCACGCCTGCCCCTCCTTTCGGGAGTTTCCCCTCGACCGCGTGCGCGCGGCCGTCGACGCGGCGTGGCCCCACCGCAGGAAAGTGGGGCTCATCGGCGCCGCGGTTCTCGACTGGCGTCCCTTCCGGGAGCTGGCGCGGGAGATCCTCGACCGGGGCGGGACGGTTTCGCCGGCCTCCGTGCGCGCGGACCTCGTCGACGAGGAGATCGCGGACATCCTCGCGCGGAGCGGACACCGCACCGTGGCGCTGGCACCGGAGTGCGGCGACGCCCGGCTGCGCGCGCGGGTGGGGAAGCGCGTGCCGGACGAGACGTTCTTCTCCGCCGCGGAGGTCCTGGCCCGTTCGGGGATCGTCTCGTTCAAGCTGTACTTCCTGCTCGGCCTTCCGGGGGTGCCGCGGGAGGAAGAGGTCGGGGGGATCGCGCGGTTCCTCGGAACCTTCCGGGAGCGCGTTCTCGCGGTGGCGCGCGGGGTCGGCCGGATGGGCGTCGTGACGGCGGTGCTCTCCCCCTTCGTCCCGAAGCCGTTCACGCCGCTGCAGTGGGCTTCGATGGCCCCGGAGGAGGAACTGAAGTCGCGGGAGGAGGGGGTGGGCGCCGCCGTACGCGCGGTCCCAAACATGCGGGTCTCCGCTTCGACCCCATGGGACGCGGTCGTGCAGGGGTACCTCGGGCTTTCGGACCGGCGGGTGGCCGCCGGCCTGCGGACGGCGCGCCCCGGAAAGCTCCCACGCTCCGCGCCCGGGTTGGCCGGGGCGCTGGCGTCGGTCGTCTTCCGGGAGAAGGGGGGCGAGGAGTTTCTCCCCTGGGAGGTGATCGACGGGGGTCTGCGAAAGGGCGCGCTGCGCGCCCGCTACGAGGCCTTCTTCCTCTAGTGCAGCGGGTCACCCCGGCGTGACGCGCACCATCACGTTCCGGGTGCGGGGGCCGTCGAAGTCGCACAGGAAGACCGACTGCCAGATTCCGAGCACCAACTGGCCGGCCTCGACGAACACGACGACGCTCGATCCGACGAGGCTGGACTTGATGTGGGCGTGGGAATTCCCCTCGGTGTGGAGGTACGTCCCGTCGGAAGGGGCGACCTGCTCGAGGCGATTCAGGATGTCGCGCCGGACGTTCGGGTCGGCGTTCTCGTTGATGGTGACCGCCGCCGTGGTATGGGGGATGAACACCCGGCAGACGCCGCTTATCACGCCGCTCTCCCGCACCACGAGGCGGACCTGCTGGGTGATGTCGACCAGTTGCTGCGCGTTTTCGGTTTTCACGGTGATCGTCTTGAACGTCATGGCGGAACTCCGCTCGGGTCCGGAAGTTGCTACCTTCTTACCATGAAGCGCCCCCGGAGGGCAAGGGAGGTCGGCGTCGATTGCTCGGGAACGTTTGGCGTGATCGGCGGGATTCCCATATAATGCATTCCCGATGGTCCCGTCGGCCCGCATGATCCTCGCCTCCGAGTCACCCCGCCGTCGGGAACTTCTCGCCGCCGTCGGCGTTCCGTTCCGCGTGGTCCCGTCGGGGGTCGATGAAATTCCGCGCCCCGGAGAGTCTCCGTCGCGGTTCGTCCGCCGGGCCGCTCTCGACAAGGGGGAGGCGGTGGCTTTGCTTCACCCGTCGTCCTTCGTCCTGTCGGCGGACACGATCGTGGTGGCGGACGGCCGGATCCTCGGCAAGCCCCGGGATCGCGCGGAGGCGAGGCGGATGCTCTCGCGCCTCGCCGGCCGCGAGCACAGGGTGTACACGGCGATTTGCCTCCTTTGCCGCGAGCGCGGATTCCGGGACCTCGGCACGGAGGTGACCCGGGTGCGATTCCGCCCCCTCACGGCGGCGGAGGTCGCGGCCTACGCCCGCACGGGGGAGTGCGACGACAAGGCGGGGGCGTACGCGGCGCAGGGGGCGGGGATGCTGCTCATCGACCGGGTCGCGGGGTCGTTCTCGAACGTGGTGGGCCTTCCGATGACCCGCGTCGTGGCGATGCTTGCGCGGGCGCGGCTGATCCGGGTCACGCGCAGCGGCCCGGCCTGGTACGCCTTCGCGGGTGGAGCGCGATGAGCCCCCCGGGGGCGCCTCCGGGCGAGGGTGCGCCGATCGGGGAACGGGCGGCGTGGGTTCTGGACCGGATCGCGGACGCCGTGCGACGGTCGGGGCGGCCGGCCGGTTCGGTGAAGCTGGTCGCGGTTTCGAAGACCCGGCCGCTCGCGCGGATCCTCGAGGCGCACGCGGCGGGGCTGTCGGTGTTCGGCGAAAATTACGTCCAGGAGGCGGAGGAGAAGATCCCGGGGCTCCCCGGCGCCGAATGGCACCTGATCGGCCGTCTGCAGGGGAACAAGGTTCGCAGGGCGGTCGCCCTGTTCTCCTGGATCCAGACGGCGGATTCCGCCAAGCGGCTCCGCGAGATCTCGCGTTGTGCCGCGGAGTCGGGGAAGACGGCACGCGTCCTGATCGAGGTCAATCTCGGGGGCGAGGGGAGCAAGGCGGGGGCCGACCCCGGCGATCTGCGTGCGATTCTCGACGCTTCCGCCGGACTTCCCGGAGTGCGGGTGGAGGGGTTCATGGCGATCCCGCCGTTCTCCGCCGACCCCGAGGGGAGCCGGCCTCACTTCAAGCGGCTGCGGGAACTGCGGGACGCACTGGCACGGGAAATCCCCGGCGCGGCGCTCGGGGAGTTGTCGATGGGGATGTCCAACGATTTCGAACAGGCGATCGGGGAAGGGGCGACGATGGTCCGCGTGGGGACCGCGATCTTCGGAAGCCGGCAGGGGAGGGGCTGATATCATGGCGCTCGGATTTCTCGGTGCGGGAAACATGGGGGAGGCGATGATCCGCGGCTTGCTCTCCGCGAAACTGCGCTCCCCGGAGCAGGTCGTGGTGTTCGACACGGCGCCGGGCCGGGGGGAGGAGCTGCGCCACCGGTTCGGGATCGTCGCCGCCCGTTCCGTGGAGGACCTGCTGCGCGCCTGCGACACGGTGGTGGTCGCCGTGAAGCCGCAGGTCCTGTCGTCCGTCCTGTCCGGGATCTCCCGGGACGCGGCGCGGGGGAAGACGTTCGTCTCCATCGTGGCGGGCGCGAAGATCGCCCTCTACGAGAAGGCGCTCGGGGAAGGCGCGAAGGTCGTGCGGACGATGCCCAACACGCCGGTGCTCGTCGGGATGGGGAGCACCGGGATCTACTTTCCGCCCACCGTCGACGCGGCGACCCGGCAGGAGGTCCTCGCCCTGTTCTCCTCCCTCGGGACGGTGGCCGAGATGCCCCGCGAGGAGCTGCTCGACGCGGTGACCGCGCTCTCCGGTTCCGGTCCCGCCTACGCGTTCCTCTTCCTCGAGGCGCTGGCGGACGGCGCGGTGCTGGCGGGGATGGGCCGGGCCGAGGCCTCGCTCCTCGCGGCCTCGACCCTCGAGGGAGCGGCGCGGATGGTCCGTGAGACGGGGAAGCACCCCGCCGAGCTCAAGGATATGGTGATGTCCCCGGGGGGGACGACGGCCGCCGGGGTGGCCGCGCTGGAGCGCGGGGCCTTCCGGGCGACGGTGATGGACGCGGTGCTGTCCGCGTGGCAGCGGTGCCGCGAGCTTTCGGGCTGAAAGGGGGAGGAAAGGGATGTTCGTGGCGAGGAACCTGGTCGACGCGCTGGCGACGATCATCGACTATGCTCTGTGGGCCTACATGTGGGCGTTCATCCTTCGCGCCGTGCTGTCGTGGGTCAGCCCCGATCCGTACAACCCGATCGTCCGCGGCCTCTACGCGGTGACCGAACCGGTCCTCTCCCGCCTGCGCCGGAAACTCCCGCTGTTCGCCGGCTCCATCGACTTCGCGCCGATGGTCGCGGTCCTCGTCATCGTCTTCCTGCAGCGGTTCGTCGTGCGGACGCTCTTCGATCTCGCCCTCCGGATGCCGTGAGCTTCGCGGACGGCCCCTCCGCCACCGTGTCGGTCCGCGTGGTCCCGCGCTCCTCGAAAGAGGGGGTGGCCGGGTTCGAGGGCGGCGTCGTGCGGATCCGCCTCAACGCCCCCCCCGTCGAGGGGAAGGCCAATGAAGCCCTCGTCCGCTTTCTCTCGAAGGCGCTGGGGGTTCCGAAAAGCCGCATCGCGCTGGTCGCGGGCGAGAAGGGACGCAACAAGATCGTCCGCGTCGACGGCATCACCCGCGAGGCGCTGCTGGCCGGGCTCAATCTATAGCATTCCGCACAGGGGAGAACGTCCGCACGGGCGGGCTGTCGGAAAAGGAAGGGGGCCGGAGGGTTTTCTGGGGTGAGAAAGTTCAAACCCTCCGGCTGGGGGCAGGGAAACGCTGCGCTTTCACGCGGCGCGTCCACTACGGTTTCACTCACAGCAATGTTGATGCCTATCCGGAGACATGCTGCAAACTGATCGGAATATATGGAGAAGGATCCCCGGGGCCGCGCGACGCGACTCCGGGGATGCGGAAAATGGCGCACGCAGGCGGGTTATTCCACCCTATGGATCCAGTGGTGGCGGTCCTCGATCTCCCCGTACTGGATCCCCGTGATCTCCCGGAAGAGGCGCAGGGAAAGTTCCCCCGTCCGGCCCCCCTTGACCTGGACCTCCTGCCCGCGGCAGGAGAAGGACCCCACCGGGGAGATGACCGCCGCCGTCCCCGAGCCGAACGCCTCCGAGAGCGTTCCGTCCGCGGCGCCCTTCAGGACCTCGTCGATCTCCACGGGACGCTCCGCCACCGGGATCTTCCACTCCCGGGCGAGCGTGAGGACCGTGTCCCGCGTCACTCCGGCCAGGATCGACCCGGAGAGCGGGGGGGTGACCAGTTCGCCGCGGAGCACGAAGAAGATGTTCATCGTCCCCACCTCTTCCACGAAGCGCCGGCGCTCGGCGTCCAGCCAGAGGACCTGGTCGAACCCCTGCGCCTTGGCGTTCTTCGCCGCGAGGAGGCTCGCCGCGTAGTTCGCCCCCGTTTTCGCTTCCCCCGTGCCCCCGCGGGCCGCCCGCACGTACTTCTCCTCGACGAGGATGCGGACGGGGTCGAACCCCCGCGCGTAGTACGCCCCCACCGGGCCGGTGATGATGAAAAAGAGGACCTCCGCCGACGGGCGAACGCCCAACCCCGCCTCGGTTGCGATCATCGTGGGACGGATGTAGAGGGAGGCGCCCTCGTCCCTCGAGATCCACTCCCGGTCGAGCCGCACCAGCGCCCGGAGGGCGGCGAGCTGGTCTTCGACCTGGATCTCCGGCAGGCACATGCGCGCCGCCGAGCGGTTCAGCCGCTCCGCGTTCCGGTCCGGACGGAAGAGACAGACGGCGCCGTCCCTCGCGTAGTACGCTTTCAGCCCCTCGAAGATTTCCTGCCCGTAGTGCAGGACCATCGCGGAAGGGGCGAGCGACAGCGGCCCGTACGGGACGATGCGGGCATCGCGCCACCCCGTTCCCTGTGAATAGTCCATCAGGAACATGTGGTCCGAGAAGTGGTTTCCGAACCCGAGCGTTTCGCCGCTTTTCGGCTTCTGCCGCCGCCGGTTTTCCGCCACCTGCGTCACCGTGATCTGCATCCCCTCTCCCTTCCCTCGATTCCGCGGGCCTTGTTCTCTTCGGCACGGGGCAATCGATCCGCGCACGGCCCCTATTTATATCGCAAACCCGTCGATCCCGGAAGATGCGCCGGTTCGATGATCCGTCCCGGGGGATTCCCCGGTACGCGGCATCCCGGGCGCCGGAATCCGCTTTGGGTTTTATTGGGCCGCGTGTAAGATAATCCGGTTGCACACCATACCCGGTTTCGGACGGAAAGGAGCGGCAAGGATGAAGAGACGGCTTGCGATGGCGATGTGCGCCGCGGTCGCGCTCTCGGGGGCGGCGTTCGCCGCGGACGCCCCGGAGCTTAAAACCGACAAGGAGAAGCTTAGCTACAGCATCGGAATGGATATCGGCGGGAATCTCAAGCGGCAATCCGTCGAGGTCGATCCGGACCTGCTGGCAAAAGGGGTGAAGGACAGCTACGGCGGTGGAAAGACGATCCTCCCCGAGGATGAGGCACGCAAGACGATCACGGACTTCCAGAAGACGCTGATGGCGAAGCAGGCGGAGACGATGCATAAACTCGCGGAGAAGAACAAGGGCGAAGGGGAGAAGTTCCTGGCGGAGAACGGGAAGAAAGAGGGGGTGAAGACCCTCCCGAGCGGACTCCAGTACAAGGAGATCACGCCCGGCAAGGGGAAAAGCCCGAAGACCACCGACACGGTGACGACCCATTACAAGGGGACGCTGATCGACGGGACGGAGTTCGACAGTTCCTACAAGCGCGGCCAACCGGCGACGTTCCAGGTTTCGGGGGTGATCCCCGGCTGGACCGAGGCGCTCCAGCTGATGAAAGAGGGAGCGAAGTGGCAACTCTTTGTGCCGTCCAATCTCGCCTACGGCGAGAAGGGCGCCGGCCGGGAGATCGGCCCGAACGCCACGCTGATCTTCGAGGTGGAGCTGATCTCGGTCAAGTGATCCGGGGCCGGCGCGGGAGGGGGGCGGCGTGAACCGCTGGTTCCGCGTCGCCGGCGGCGTGGGCTTGAACCTTTGCCTGGGCGCCGCGTACGTCTACAGCGTGTTTCTCACGCCCCTCCAGCGCGAGTTCGGCTGGACGCGCTCGGAGCTCTCCGTCGCATTCACCCTCTCGATCGCCTTCATCGCCGTGGGCGTGCTGGTCGGGGGGCGGTGGCAGGACCGCCGGGGTCCCGCCGCCGTCTCCCTCGCCGGCGCGCTTCTCTTCTCCGCGGGGATCTTCCTCTCCCGCTACACCGACTCGCTGGCATGGTTATACGGCTGCTACGGCGTCGTCGTGGGGCTGGGAAGCGGCATCGGCTACACGTGCCCCCTCTCCGTCGGGATGAAGTGGTTCCCCGAGCGGCGGGGGCTGGTCACGGGAATGATGGTGATGGGATACGGCGCGGGGGGCGCGGTGATCGCCCCGCTGGCG
>Ga0265292_1001980_pt1 | contig 15655 bp, 24 predicted proteins | sample Munlanlewell296A_FD_189080 | JGI IMG/M metagenome (GOLD analysis project Ga0265292, IMG submission 189080) | Leachate microbial communities from a municipal landfill in Southern Ontario, Canada - Leachate well 296A | ecosystem: Engineered > Solid waste > Landfill > Unclassified | place: Canada... | reverse complement strand
GTTGAGTATTACATAAAACACGGGCAAGATAAACACTGGGAAGATTATGAAACTTACCAAAGAAGATTAAATTAATTTTGAGAATTTAACTGGACGCCCCGGACTTCAGTCCGTGGGTAGTTCACATCTAAGAGTAAAAAGAATTAAAAATATTACTAAATTAAACTATTAATGGTTTATTCAGTTTATGCTCTTAATGTTTTTGACAAAGAGATGAATAATCTTCCAGAATTTGATAAAGATATTATTCAAAAAATACTTTTACAGCTTAAAGAAAATCCTTATGTAGGAGATCAAATAAGATATAGATTTTTTCGTGAGAAGAGAGTAAGAGAAAAAAGAATTTATTACCTTGTTTATGACGATTTGAAAATTGTTTTAATGGTTGCTATTGGAGGAAAGAAAGCTCAAGATAAAACTATAGATGAGATTGCGGGATATTTTAAAGAATATAGAAAATATGCAGAAAAATTAAATAACTTTTCTTACTCTTCCTGATTTTAAATCTTCTAATCCTTTTTTGAATTGATTTACTAAATCGGTATCTATTCTTCTTATTACAATAATATCTTTCATCTTTTCTATTGCTATTACTGAACCTTCTTCCATGTTTAATTCATTTCTAATTTTTTGAGGTATTACAATCTGCCCTTTTGAACTCATCTTTGTTATTTCCATTGTAGGAAAGTAGGATTTTCTTACTTTTAAATGTTTTGGTGAGATTAAACAAATGCGCTCCCCGGGAGTCGGACCCGGCCCACCTCGTTTTTGCTTTTCCCCTTCGCGATTTCACTGGAGGCAATTGGAAATCGCCGTTCAGTGCTTCGAGGAGGTTCAAAAGGAACCAACGGGTTTCTTTTATTGGCAACGAGATATTCTACCGATAAACTAGGAACGCTTAAAACGTAAAATAATAAGATAATTTCGCTTTAAAAAATTAATGATAGTTTGAAAAAGTATTTAATTATAACAATAAAATCATAGGCCGTAATTATAATATAGAAATTAATGGTTTAACAATATTGAGAGTTTTATTCATTAATTATTCTAATCTATTATTTATTATTAATTGTAATTATCATAGAGGGGGATAAATCTTTGGTTTAACCAAAGATTTAAAAGTAATTAATTCATTTTTTTGTAATGACAGAGAATAACACAGATATTCCTGAAATGAATTTGGATAAAAATTATACATCTAAGAAATCTCCCATTCCAGAAGTTCCTGAAAAAGACAAAAACACAGATAAAGTTAAGAAAGAACTTGAAAAGCTCAAAAATTTTATTGTTAAGAAATATACATTTACACAAGCTATAAGCATACTCCCTCCCCAATCAATAAAAGATTTTATAGAGGAAGAAACAGAAAATCTCACAAAAGAACAAATTGAAAAGCTTCAAAAAAAGGTGCATTTAAACATAATTATTCCTGATGATAAAGAAAAGAAAATTCCTGAAATGAAAAAGGAAATTGTAGCACAGATTGAAAAGTCAAAACAAGATGTATGGATATACATACGAACTTCTTCAGAGATATGGGAAATTTGTCTTGACCAGAAATTTGAACTTTATTCTGCAATGGCTGTATCCTTTCCACTTTATGATAAAGGAATTCTTGGTGCAATGCGTGTCACAGAGATACACAAATCTTTGGTTTTGCAGAAATTTGAGAAGTATGTTGTCTCATATGTTTTGGGAGGAAGTTTAGTTAGAGGAGAGGTTGTTAAGACTTCAGATGTTGATGTTTTTGTAATTATAAATGATACTGATGTAAAAAGAATGCCAAGACTTGAACTCAAGGAGAGATTAAGAAGTATAATATATCAATATGTTGGGGAAGCTTCTGCTCTTGCAGGGGTTAATAATAAACTTGAACCTCAAATTTATCTTCTTACTGATTTTTGGGAAGCTGTAAAAGATGCTCACCCAGTTATGTTTACATTCATAAGAGATGGAGTTCCAATTTATGACAGGGGAACTTTCATGCCATGGAAGGCTCTTCTTAAAATGGGCAAATTAAAACCTTCTCCAGAAGCAATTGATATGTTTATGAGCATGGGAGATGGAATTATTCCAAGAAGCAAGAGAACATTATTATCTGATATATTTACGAATATATTTTGGGGAATTACAACTCCTGCACAGGCTTTGCTTATGCTTAATGGATGTCCCCCCCCAAATGCAAAAAAAGAATTGGTTAGAGATTTCAAGAAAGAATTTTTAGATACAAATATGATTGAAAAGAAATATGTTGATTTTATGGAAAAAGTAATTAATATATGGAGAGATTATGAGCATGAAAAAATAAAAGAAATTTCTGGAGCAGAAATTGATAAACTTTTGAAGGAAACAGAGGAATATTTGAAAAGATTAAAGGAGCTTAGAGTGCAAATAGATAAAAAGGCTCAGGGTAAAACAATTGAAAAAATATATTCTGATACAATGAATCTGCTTGAATCTATTTTAGGAAAGAAACCCCAAGTCCAGTTAGTTGAAGATTTTGAAAAGAATCTTGTAAAGAAAGGAAAAATGACTCAACAGCATTTGAGAATTTTAAAAAATATAATGGGCGCAAAAGCAGATTTTAAGAAAAGAAAATTAACTGCCCATAAAGTTGATGATGCAAGAAAAGAAGCAGGAATTTTAATAAATGATTTAATTGAATTTTCACAAAGATGCGATTTGGTTTCTCTTGAAAAAGGAAGAATGAAATTGAAATTTAAAGAGAGTTCTGGGGAATTGCTTGTTTCTGGTGGAAAAACATTTTTGTTTAAAGATAATAAAGTCTTTAATATAACAAACAAACTTGAAGACTCAAATATGGGTGAGGTTTCTGAATCTGTTGAACATCAAAAGAATAAGGATGGAGTTGAATTTGATTCAAAGGTTTTTGATATAATAAAGAAAGAATTTGGAGATTTTGAGATTATATTATGAGTGATTTTCTGGCTATAATTTAACAAGTAAAATTACAGGAAGAAAGAATTTGGAGATTTTGAGATTATATTATAATTATGTTGTTACTATTAAATTAATATATATACAAATATTTATAAATAGATATTCTTATTCATATAAATGAGCAAAGAAGATAAAAACAAACTTCAATGGGTAAATTATACAACTAAAGTAAAAGAAATTTATGAAACAAAGTATCATTTAGCTTATAAATTTATTAAAGAAAATTTTCCAGATTATCAAGTTGGTTTAGGCTTGTGTGGAACTGATGCTGGTCTTCATTATTCTTATGATTTTTCTGTAAGATTAAATAAACAAGATTTAGAAAAGATTGTTGAATCTATATCAAATAATTTTGGAATTTATCCAGAGAATTATTCTTCTCAGAAAATAAACGAAAGAAGAGATAAGATTAAGAATTTATTAAAAGAATCTTTTGGAAAGTCTGCAAAAGGTACAAGAGTTGAGAAAGTAGTTATTTTAGACGTCGATAATATGTATGCTGAAAGTGAAAATTCGCAACTTGCTGGAATTACTTTGGGACCTTCTTTTATGTTTAACGAGTTTGCAATAGGTAATTTCTTATCTCAAGACGGATATGCTTTAGAAATTATTAATAAACGTAAATTAAGGGGAAAAGCCGAAAAATACTCTAGACTTTATGAGGAAGCATTTGGAGAAAAACCAATAATTAATTTTGTTAATTTAGAAAAACCCAAGTATGATGATTAATCTTTTTTATAACCGAAATCCTTTTTAACTTCAATTTTTCTATGTTAATTATGAAATACTTATTCATATTAGGCAGAAACCCTGAATTGTCAATTGCAGAAATTAAAAGTTATATAAAGAGAACAGAGAATGCGATACTAAATGAAGCAATTAGAAAGAATGGTTTATTGCTTGAATTGGAGAAACCTATTGAAGCAGGAGCAGTGGATGTTCTTGGAGGAACACTTGAAATAGGGATAGTTTTGTGCAGTTTAAAGGATATAAATAGAAAAGAAATTTATTATGGAACTGCAAATAAATTTAATTATGTTGTGTGGGATTTTTCAGAAGAGACAGAAAAAGTTTCAGAATATCTCAAAGCAAGATTTCATTCAGAGAGACTTAAGGTAACAGAAAAAAAATTTACGGGTTTTGTGAGAGGACAGAATGAAGAATTCACAAGAAAACCTTCTTCAAATTTAATTACAGAAGGATATTTTGTTTTTGAAGATTTGTTTGGAAAAGTTGTTCAAAAGTGTGATTATAAAGATATTGAAAGAAGGGATATGGAAAAACCTGTGAGAAGAGAAGATTTGAGCATTTCTCCAAGATTAGCTAAAATAATGATTAATTTATCTGAAGTTAAGGAAAATGGAACATTATTAGATGCATTTTGTGGAATTGGAGTTATATTAATGGAAGCCTTGAATATGGGAATAAAATCAATAGGAATAGATAAAGATAAAGAAGCAATAAGTGGAGCTTCAAAAAATATTGAATGGGCTAAATTTCCTAAAGAGAAATACATGTTAATGAATAATGACTCAAGCAAAGTTGTTATTGGTTTAATGAATGTTTTAGTGAGTGAACCTGATTTTGGGAAAACTCTTAAAAAAGCTCTGGAAAAGAGAGAAGCAGAGAGCACTATAAAGCAGTTTGAAAATTTGATTATTAATGTTTTAAATAATTTAAAAAAAAGTGTCTCAGGAAAATTTGTTTTTACTGCACCATTTATTGACACTGGGAGAGAAAGAGTTGGATGTGATTTTATTAAAATATGTAATAAAACCAGACTTAAGTTAGAAGAGGGTTTTCCAATTCAGGAATTTAGAGAAGGACAGATTGTTGGACGAGAAATTATTGTGTTGAAGAAATAAATATTTATTCTTTGGAGAGGTAATTATCTGTAACAGTTTTAATATTATTTATAATTTAATATTATAACTCAATTGAGCAAATAACTTAATATTTAATCTTTATAACTGCTTTTAATTAATCACAATCCAATGGTTACGGATAATTTAACTCTTATGTAAACCTCTAATATCATTCAACTATTAACCAACTTTATAATTTACTATAGCAGATAACTTAAGATTTCACCTTTGAAATTTAAATAAAAATAATAAACCAAAAAGATTATATACTATTTCTATTAATGATGAATATGGGAAATGAAGAAATAATTATAAGCAGACTTGATAAGTTAGGGTATGAAATTAATTTCATAAAAGAGCATATAATAGATATAACTCTAACTCGTGATGATATTGATTCTCTAAATAAAGCAGAAGAAGATTTAAGAGAAGGAAGAACCAAGAGGTTATAAAATGCCTTTTGTAGAGCTTTCTGTCAATGCTCAGGATTTCTTATATAAATTAGATAAAGATACAAGAGAAAGAATTGAAAAAAGATTGAAAAATCTTGAAAATAATCCTGTTCCAAGTGATGCAAAGTTTATTGGAAGAGATAATAATGAAATGGTCTTTAGATATAGAATTGGCAAATTTAGGGCCTTGTATAAATTTAAAGAAGCTCAAAAGATAATATTAATCACTAAGATTGATAAGAGAGATAAAGTTTATGATTAATATTCAGAAGTTCGATTCCACCCTAGGTTTATGCAATTAAAAGATAGAAAGATTTGTACCTCTCTGTTAAATATTATTAACATATGTTAAATATTATTAACAACTTAAAACCATTTATTGAATATTAAAAATTGATGAATAAAATAGGAGAAAGAGGTTTAATTATCCTATAAACAAGAATATTACTCAATTATCGCTTAACACTGAAAATATAATAACAAAACATAATTTAATACTATAATAGTCGACTGTTACATATAATTAAATTTTTCACATTGAAGAAACCTTTTTAAACTAATTTTTCTCTAAAACATTATGATAACTGGAAAAGTAATTCAATTCAGACGAGGAAGAAAAACTGTGCACGAAAGACATTTTTTAATTGAAATAGATAATGTTTCAAATAAAGAAGAAGCACAAAAGTTCGTCGGTAAAAGTGTAGTTTGGAAGTCTCCGGCTGGAAGAGAAATTAATGGAAAAATCGCTTCTACTCATGGATGTAAAGGAGTTGTAAGAGCTATTTTTGAAAGGGGCTTACCTGGGCAAGCAGTTACAACAAAGGTGGATATAAAATGATAGACAATAAAGTAAATTTTGGAAAAGATAGTTTGAATGTTCCGGATAATATTAGCATAGCGAATATAGAAAGTTTACTTATAGGTAGAAATTATTCTTCAAATCTTATTAATGATGATGGTTATAAATTGGTACCAAATGATGGAAAGCATAATATAGTTATAGTTGATCTTGATGCTCCTAGAAAAATAAGTTGGTTTTATACTGCTCAAGATGGAAGAGAACAAGCAAAAGAAATAATAAATTATTTTAAGGATTTATTTGATAAAGGAGAAAAAAAATAAAATGGTATCACTTAGAAAGGCAAATGCATATTCAAAAAGAATTGTTGTTCCTTATACTCGTATAAGCAAAAGAAAAAACAGATCATACATAAAAGTAGTTCCTCCTCAGAAAATTGTTAAATTTAGTATGGGAGAAGGAAAAGCTTATGCAGCTGGAAAATTCCCTCACAGATTAGCTCTTGTATCAACAGAAGCAGTTCAGATTAGAAATAATGCACTTGAATCGTGCAGACAATATATAAATAAAGTTCTTGACGAAGTTCTTGCAGGGCAATATTTCTTTAGAGTTGTTCCTTTTCCTCATCATATTCAAAGAGAAAATAAAATGTTGACCGGTGCAGGAGCTGATAGAATGCAAACAGGAATGCAATTATCTTTTGGAAAATGCATAGGTAAATCAGCAATACTGAAACCCAATGCAGAAATTTTCTTTGTTGCTTTGGCAACTTCAAAGGCCGTTGTTTTAGCGAGGGAAGCTTTCAAAGCAGTGAAAGCTAAGTTGCCTTGCAAGACGAGAGTTACATACGAATTTACACCTCCGCAGGTTCAATAAGATTGATAAATGGGATAATTGTTTTATTTGTTACTTTTAGCTAATGGTAACAAAACCGAAAGATTTATAAACTTTAATTTTGTGGGAAATATATGGAAAACAGTTTAGTTAAAAGAATAGAAAGAGGAATATTAAAGGTAGGAGCACCATTATTAATTGGGGGTTTAGCTTTGATAAATAGTGGATGTGATACAAGTAAAACTTATAATATTGGTGGAAAATTAGTTAATTATTCTCCTTCAAAACGATCACATTTTGATTTATACTTGGAGGATAATTATGTATATATTTATAATCCAATTATAAGCACCATGGCAGTAGGGTTTTGGAATTATTCTGAACATTTCAAATTATCAAACGAAACACATGAAGATTCTGTGGTTATAAATAAAGCCCAAGAGAAAGTTGATTATTATTTGAATAAAATTGATTCAACTGACAAAGCTGAAAGAATTAAAACTGGATTGGAGGCTCTTAAATAAAATGGCAGAAGATTACAAACCATCAAAGAAAGAAGTGTTTAGTGAACTTGGAAGTCAGATAAAATCAGGTTCGAAGAAAGCATTGAATTGCACATTAAATTATATTAAAGAAGCAAAGAACTGTTTTATGCATTTACAAAAACCAGTTTATGCTTTGCCTACATTCATAAGAAAGAAAGGATGGGATACAAGCGAAATACCTGCTAATAAGTTAGGAATAGGAATTGGAGCTATTTTTACTATAGGGCAACTTGGGTTTTATATAGAAAATGCAACAGATAATATTTTGCCTGATAATGAATTATATTTAATACCTCTTGCTACAAACGTTGCATCTGGATTATATGAAGGTGTAAGAGCAATTTATAAGAATACAGAGAAGAAATTAATGGAAAAACATAATAAAGGATTAGAAGCAGAAGTAAAACAATAAAATGGCAGAAAAAGAAAAGAAAGAAAAACCAAAAGAAAAAGAAAAAACTCCTGAAGAGTTAAAGAGAGAAGTTGCTCTTAAGAACTTGAAAGCTTCAAATTTAATGAATGTTGCGTCTTCTTATTTAGTTCATAAAAATGGTGAAGTATATGGTAAAGCAGATAATTCTGCTATGGAAGAATACAAATATCTTCCTGCTTTTAGTTCTGGAACTAAAGCTTATAATGCTAAAGGAGAAGAATATGATGTTATTAGAAATTCTATATTAGCTTCAAGAGAAGATGGACAAAGATATAGTGGAAATGTTTCTGAAATGAGAATAATGAAAGATTGTGCTGCAATAATGCAGGAATCTTTGAATGCTGTTAAAATAAGTGATGTTATGGGATTAATGGGTTCAAATGCTAATGTTAAAGATGCTTATGTAGGAAGTTTAATGCCTAAATATACAGAGGAAGAAGTTGAGAAATTATCAGAAGAACAAAAGAAAGGACTCAAAGCATCAATGGAACTTTATCAAAGTTTAGTTGGTGGTTATCAAACTTATTTAGCTCAAACTAAAGTTTCAGAAGCTTTAGCAGAAAGTGCAAAGCAAATTCCAAAAGGATTAGAAGCATTATTGACTGAGCCTGAAAAGAAAAAAGAGGGAAAAAATTAAAATGGCAGAAATTATGATTCCAGGGCATATAGAAGGTGAAAATTTGAGAGTTACAGGGATAATCCCTCAATTAATGCGAGAAAAGTTTGAAAAAAAGGTATCAAATTATACTGATTTTTATTTACAAAAAGGAGAAAATTATATTAAAGGATATTTAAGTTCATTTGAAGCTAATCCTATTAGAAAGTTAATTGCTAAAAATATAATTTGTAATATGAGTGCAAAATATAGTGGTGCTAATTTAGCATTAGAAAAGTTAATCGGCGAGGGAGAAAATGGAAAATGAGTTTAACTGATATTTTAGGCGGTGTAGTAACTGTTGCTGGTGCAACAATAGTGATTTATGGGCTAAAAAAGTTGATGAAAGAGCATTATATTCCATGGACAAAAGAAGTGGAAAAAGAATTGGATAAAGAACCAATGAATGATTATAAGTTTTCTGAGAACTAATTGGAGGAATTAGAGGAGAAATAAAATGATAACTCAAAAAGATATAAAATTAAATGAAAAAGCATTAGAAAAAGTTTGTTTAGCACAGCCCATATTAAAAGATTCAAAATGGAATGGACCTTTTATAAATAGTATTTTATCAGATGTTCTCAAAATTTATGGGGCTAAATGTTTTGAGGATATATATGATAAAGAAAGCATTCCTAAAGAAGTAAAAGAATTTGTCGGAGATGCTTTTAATTATAAATATAGAGGTTTGAATTAAAATGACAGAAAAATATTCTAATAAACAAGTTGAAATTATAAGGGGTTTAGCAGCAATTGCAAGAAAAAATGAATTATCTATTAAAGAGATAACTAAAACGTACAATGATTTTAATCATATAATTTATATGTTATATTCATGCAAAGATGGCAAGTTTAAAGTATATGATTCAGAATTAGAAGATTTAACTCTTTCAACCATCGAAAAGTATTTTGATTTTAAAAAAAATGAATTGGGGAAATTCAAAAAGGAGTGATTTTTATAGAAATGTCAAACAATTATTTAAATTATGAAGAACGTATGAAAGCAGTAACTAATTTAGCAGTTGAAAATAAATTCCCTCTTTCAAGAGTTTTAGATATATATAATAAATTTAATAATCAATTTCATAAAGAGTATGGAGACTTAAGTACATATAATTTTTATTTGTCAGAGAAAGCATTTGAATTAACAAAAAACTTTTTAATTCTTTTAAATTAATTATCACATAAATCTTTATATAAAATTAAAATCTCTTAATTCTATGTCCTTAACAGATACATTGAAAGAAGCTTTTCTTGAAGAATTTAGCAAATTGAATATTGATAATGTTGATAATTATGCGAAAGAAAATAATAAGGCAATAATGTTTTTATGCAGTTTTAATGATGGTTTTAATGAAAAAATTGAAAAGGTATTAGGAGATATTATAATTAAAAATGTTCGGGAAAATTATTATCCAAGATTATTTCGTGGACGTAGTCCAGAATCTTTTGCATATCCAAAATATCTTGCTTATGCTTTGGAGAAAAATAGTTTTTCATTTGATGAACTGCGCAGGATAAATCTTGAAAATAATTATTGGAGAAATGATTTTATAAAAAAACATTTGGATGGAAACTTATTGAAAAATGAAAGAGAAAAATTATTGAATTCTTCTTAAAATTATAGACAACTTTGAATAACCCCATTTTTAAGAAATTTAATTATCTGTAACAACGATTTATATTTGTGAAATTATATTAATTATATGCCAGAGTAGATTATATAGAATTAGTTATGTACAATAAATATAAAATAATAATGTGATAAGGTGCTGTTTGGGATAATTATGTAGCGAAAGGGAATGAAAACCTTTTTAGTTATATGCAATATTTATTTTTAATGAATTATAGATGATATTATTAATTATACAATCCTATTACTATCATACATTGTTTTTATTAACAAACAAAAAATCATCTTTTTTGGGTTTTTCAAAACCTTCTATATTTATTTAATTAATTCATTAACCAACTGAGCCATTACTCCAAGAAATTCTTCTGTTCTTTTTTGCCAATCATCTATTTCAACTCCCTTTAAATCTGTTATTTCCCCATGGGATATCTTCTTGTGAAGAACGTTCATATCCCTAAACCATATAATATATTTCATTTTCAATTTTCCAGAATTTGCAAAATTAGTTTTTAATTCTCCGGGAATATGTTCTGGGGAAGGAGGAGAGACATTTGCTGCAATAAGCGCAGCATGTGCAGAATCAACCATAGTCCAATATAACCCTTCTATTGCGCCAAGTTCTGCGGCTTTGCTTCTTGCAAAATGCAAAGGTGCTCTTTGAAGGCAAGCATAAATTGCTTCGGGAGTGGATTTTATTTTTCCTTCTAAAAGCAAAGACTTCAAGGGATTGAAAAAACCCCCATAATCTATAAGCGCTTCTCCATATCTTAGAATATTTAAAACAACAGGATCTCCTCTCATTAAATCTTCCCACCATGTGCTTAATTTTATTGTATTAATGTGCAAATCTTTTTTGTAAGGGCTTCCTTGTATTATTTTTTCAAGTTCTTCTCTATACCACGCAATTAATTCCTGATCCCATTTTATAGATGCATCATCAATTAAAATCATTATATCAATGTCTGAACCTGGGACAGCAGTCTGTTTTGTTGCTGAACCAAAGAGAGCTATTGATTTTACTATTTTATCAAATCGCTTGTAAACTTTAACTGCAAAATCCATAGCAATATCATTCTCTGTTTTAAGTTGCAAAGTTGGAATATTTTTATAATTCAACTTTCCTTGCTTTTCAGGAACCTTCATCTCTTTTTTTATTTCATTCTTTTCTATACTTTTTTTCACCATCTTTTACCAATTTGCAAACATATTTTAGTTTTTAAAGCTTCTTTTCAAAGGTCTTAAAAATAATAATAAAGCAAAAAAAATCATGAATACTCCGACAATTCCAGATGTTATACGTGAATCTCCTCCTATAACATTTCCAGTAATAGTTAAATTGAATATCATTAACATAATCCCAAAAAATCCTATTATTGAGGCTGCGACATTTTGAACAACTTTTTCTTTCTTTTCTTTAATATCTTTTGAAAGTATGTAGTCTTCAAGTCCTTTCATCCCACTTGCCGATTTAATTGCAGTATTTTTATAAAGCTCTTGAGAAAGCGTTTTATACATTTTATCATCCATCATTCCATGCGCTTTGAAGTTTTTTAGTGCAATATCTAAAAATCCATACATTTTCATTGCCTTAGCAGCTTTTGTTAATTCAGGTATTTCATTTTGAGCTACCTCGTCCTGAGAAAGAATATCATACATATCTCCATAGGCTTTACGAGCTTTTTTAAAATATTCTTGTCCTTCAAATTTATTTGGCTTAAAAAATTCTACAATTTTTTCAAGAACACTTTGGTCTAATTTTCCTTCATGACTTTCGTCAAAAAGTGTTTGTATTGTTTTATTATTTAATGCCTTTCCAGAAGCAACGTAACTCGCAATATTTTTATAAATTAATTCGTTATGTTCTTCATAAGGAACATTCTTTGCTTTCAATTCCTTTTTTATTTCCTCTGTAAAAGAATATATTTTTTTGTCATCTATATTATTCATTATTAATGCAGCATAATCTCTTAAACCTGGTTGACTGGCTAAATTTTTTAAACCTGCTTGGACTGCCATTTGTTGCAATTCTGCTTCTGAGATTGGTTTTTCTCTTCTCTGTTTTTTTCCTTTTCCTGGCATATTTATACTGAGTTCTTTTAATTAATAAACTTAATTATTCCATTTTCCTCTGGCTGAATTTCCCTCCGGCACCTATCATTTCTCCTCCGAGCTCTGATGGAAGCTGTGAAAATCCTGCTCCAAAAGTTTGATAATTATTTGAAGGGAGCATCATCCCATATCCTGAGTAATATCCTTGCTGAAATCCAAGAGATTGATTCCAAAAAGGTCCGACTCCAGAACTATACATAGGAGAGCCAAGCCCTTCAAGAGTTTCTTTTATAGGCGGTGTTTGAAAATGTTGCCACCATGTTCCAGCTTCTATTATTTTTTTTCCTTCAAATCCCTTTTCTCCTAATTTTGCCATTATTTCTTTCATTGGAACATTTCCCATTCCCATAGGGAGTTCAGTATGTTCAAATCCAAAATTATCAGAAAGATGAACGTGCTTCACATAGGGGGCTATTTTTTCTGTTTCTCTTATTATATCCTCTTCTTTAAATCCCTGTTTTCTTAGCATGTTTATATGCCCTACGTCCCAAGTTGCTCCTATTAATTTCTCAGCAATTCTTCCTGCTTCACCTTCCCCCATTCCGTTTTCTTTTGCTTTCACAACAAATTGTTTTCTTGATTCTACAACAAGATTTTTCAAATCTTCTCCAGTTGACAAACCAAATCCAGCAGGAGGATTTTCAATAACCATCATAGGAGTTTTATTGACATCTTTGAATTTAGAGAATGCGTTGAACGCTGCATTTCCAAAAGTCTTTGAGGATTGTGCTGTAGCAAACTTTTCTATTGGGACAAACATTGTGGGAGCAAGAGCAGGATTTTGCATATTCATTAATAATTTATGCATAGCTTTTGATTGATTGAAAGTATTTTCTCCCCCTTTTTCTAATTCTTCCCTGTAATTTTCTGATAATTTTTTTAATTTTTCTTTTTGAAATTCATCTCCATATTCATAACCTTTGCTGAATATAGCTCTTGCAGTTCTATTAATCTCATCAAGATAATTTTTAGCATCTTCATATCTCATATATACTTTTTGTTGTGTAGAAGTTAAGTCTTTAAGAGGGTCTTCTCCTCTTTCTTTTTTTTCATTCAAATCTTTAAATAAATGTTCAATTTGAACTCTGTTTTGATTAAGAATTTCGTCGGCTCTTTCCTTGTTGAAGAATAACTGGGAAATTTTATTGTCCCAATCAGTTACATTTATTATTCCAAGGTTTCTTTCTGGAGAAAAAGGTTCTGGTTTTGATAAATCTTCTCCAGGATAATACTTTTCTTCAAATTCTAAAGGAACCATTTTTCCTGAGTCTTTATCTACTGCAATAAGTCTTTTTGCCTCTCTTGGTTTTTTCCCTTCGACATCTCCTAAAGTTTTCCATTCTGAACCTGGAATTCCTTCTGCAGAATGAAAAACAACTGGAATATTTCCATTAGGATTTAATTCGTGGCTTCTCATAAGAGCTTCTGTAATTTTTCTTTCAGCTGATTCTCTGTTTAATTTGCTGAATCCTTGCTGAGACATTCCAGCAGAATCTATAACTGGAGCGTGAACAGAAATATCAATGCCTGTTAATTTGCTTAGTTCTCTCATTTCAGCAAATTGCTGTTTTGGTATAGAATCAAATAATTCAGGAGAAACAAGTGCAAGTTCAATTTGTTTAACACCTGTGGATAATTTTGTAGAAGCATCTTTTATTATATTTGCTGTTCTTGGGTCGGTTGTCAAACCAAGAGAGCCAGCGTTTGTTCTATATCCAGTAAAACTACTCGAATAAGCCTTGTTTGAGTCCAAAGTAGAATATCCTCCCTGATAGACATTTTCAATTGTATAATCACCCATATTGTGTATAAGAAAGAATAATTTATTAATCTAATGGTTGAGGTTTAAAATTTAATATTTGAAGAGCTAAGAAAGAATTAGTTATCTGCAACAGTTTTTTATTATAGACGACTTTGAATAACCCTATTTTTAAGAAATTTAATTACTTCTAACAAAATGCTAATTTTATTATATTATTTATTTTTGATGGATTATCGACGATATTATTAATTATACAATCTTATTAATGTCATACACAGTTTCCATTAACAAATAAGAAAATCATATTTTTGGGGTTATTCAAAACTCTTTATAATGTTATTAGGTTAAAATATTTATTTAATTATAAACCCCACAAGATTGGATTAATCATAATCTGAGTTATTATAAGGACTGTTCGGAATAATTACTAGAATATATAAAAGCGCAAATAAAATTAGTCTTTTTCAGGTGTATATTTAATTTCTCTTCTTTCAAAAGGACTCTCTTTGCCTAATTTTTCTTTGTCAATTTTTTTTACAGGAGAATATTTCTCAAAATTTTCTTGTCCGGAATTTCTTGCTTGAGGAGAACTTTCAAATCCTATTTCTCTTCTTTCAAAAGGATTTCCTTTTCCTAAATTTTGAATTTCTCCGTGCGGAATTATGTTTTCTATAATTTTACCTTCATATTTGACATATTTTGATTCCCCGGATTTTTTTTCAACTATATTATATTTGAAAGGGTCTTCTTCATTTCTTTCTTGATTATTATTTTGTGGTAAATCTCCAATAAAATTACCTTCAAGTCTTGTGGGGACTCTTTGAGGAGCATTTACTTTTTCAAGAGAAGGAGAAGATTTTTGTATTTTTTGTTCGTTCAAAATTCCTCTGAGTTCTGGTAAATCTATTTTTTTTATATCTTTTTCAATCATTCTCTCCAGAGAATTTGTTTCTTCCTGGCTTATGGAGGATTTTTCTTTAACTTTTTGGCTTTCTTCTTTTGTTTTTTGTCTTTTTGGCATTATATATAAAAGAATAAGGAATATATAAATATTTTTTAAATCGAGAATGCGGAGGTCAAATTTCTCCTACGTTCACATAACTAAAATTATGATTAATTTTCTTAATGTAAGAAAGTAAGAATACAAATATTTATAAAGGGGATAATCTTACAATCTTACATGGTAAACATAACTAAAATAAGCTCAAAAGGCCAGATAGTAATTCCATTAGAGATAAGAGAAAGAATGATGTTAAAAGAAGGAAATTTATTGATTATTTCTGATAATGAAGATTCAATTTGCATGAAAAAAATTGAATTGCCAAAGATAAAATCATGGAAAGAAACAACTAAACCATTTAGAGAAGCGGCAAAAAAGTCCAATTTTTCAAATGATAATTTAAAAAAGTTGATAGAAGAATCTAAAATTAGATAAGAGGTTTAAATGAAAATAGTTTTAGATACAAATGTTTGGCTATCCGGAATATTTTGGGATGGGGAAGCAAGCAAAATAATAGAAAAAGCAGAAAAAAAAGATATACAAATAATAATTTCTGAAGATATTTTATCAGAGATTGTAAATGTTCTAAGTAGGGAATCAAAATTTC
>Ga0265292_1001979_pt1 | contig 15662 bp, 18 predicted proteins | sample Munlanlewell296A_FD_189080 | JGI IMG/M metagenome (GOLD analysis project Ga0265292, IMG submission 189080) | Leachate microbial communities from a municipal landfill in Southern Ontario, Canada - Leachate well 296A | ecosystem: Engineered > Solid waste > Landfill > Unclassified | place: Canada... | reverse complement strand
ATCTATAGCAATGAATAGAATAGATTAATAGAATCTTTTATTTTCTAAACGTTACATTGCCAATTGCCCTGAAAGGGTGGGTACAATTTGTACCCACCCTTTGGCAAGCTCCGGATCACGGAGCTTCATCCGTTTTACATATTGCTTGGGATCGCTGCTATCGATGAGCGCCGCAACAACATCTTCCACAACAAAATACATTTTCTGTTCTGCCTCATTCCAAACAGATCGGATTTGCTTTTGCTCAAAGAGTTTTATGTTTGCCATGGTGTTCCTTTGTATATTATTTTCATTTATCCTCGGCGTGGATGAGCTTACATTGTTGTGGACAATAAACGTAATGCTGCATAGCGCTGATCAATATTAAGTCGTCTTCAGTGTACATAGTTTTCGATCTATGGATAATAATTTTTTAGTCAACACTGTAAATACTATTCCTCAAATTGGCTTTGGACTGTTATTGCCATATGTTTTGCCATATGTGCCTTATTGCCACGACCTTTAGGTCGTGGCAATAAGGCACACCAAAAAACCTCCTGGGACTTTAGTCCTCCTTGAGAGAACCATATTTCTTTAGGAAGTCCTGATATTCTTCATCAAAGTTTTTCGTTCTATGATGTTCTTCTTGTCCGTTAATATACTCCCTAACTTTTTCTAGCATCGACTCGCTGACTGAGACTGCAAAGTATTCATCCTGCCATTCAAATTTAGTCCGCGTCAGTGTATTCTGATTTATCCAATGTGAGGATTCCCCTTTAATAAGTTGAGCAATCTTTGCAATTGTCTGATCGGAGCCGAGCGAAATGAGCGCGTGTGCATGCTCAGTGTAACCGTTTATGGTATCAAGATAAATTTCTTTTTCTTTTGCGTTTGTTTTGATGTGATCAAAGACCCTGGCACGGATTTCTTTATTCAGCAGCGGCATTCTATTTTTAGTGGACCACACTAAGTGAATCCAAACTCTGATATATGGCATGTATCAATCCCTTTTTATGGGGTTAAAACCCAATTGGGGTTTTGTATTCTTTGCCGCGACCTAAAGGTCGCGGCAACTATTTTTACCACCATCCTATTCGCAGAAAGTCTTTTAGAATAAATTAACACACATTACTGCCCACCTATAGCGTACAAGCGAACAATAGACGTAATGTCCCGACACAGTCAGGACTCCGTTGGAGCTGCAGCGCGCTAATCAAAATGAGATCGTCTTCGCTATACATTTTCAATTTACATTGGGGTAGGACAGACATTCCTGTCTGTCAGTTTAATTTTAAATTTGTCAGACAAGAATGTCTGACCTACCATGTTTATATATTATTCGACTTTGATAACGTGAAACGTTTTATCACAAATAGATTTCCCATCTAATAAAATATCATAATCTGTAAACTCTCTTGCCGGTTTAGTTTTATCGTTTTTACGTTCACACGTTACACGTTCAAACAGTTCATGTGCCGGTTTATTACCAAGTGCAGTTGCGTGTTCAAACACAACTAACTTTCTTGTGCACATAAGACCACGTGCGGCGGAATGGTCATGCTCAAACATTTCTTGTAATGCTTTCCAAAAAATGTCGAGGTCTTCGGTGGAGAATTTTGTTTGTTCCGCAAGATGTGCCGATATAAAACCATGAGCGCGGTATAATCCATAAGGTACTGTATATTTACGTCCCATCGTTCGATTATCACCGCTCTGTTTTTCGGATTCTGCTTCTGTTGCTACTGCCATTCTTGTAATACTGTGTTCTAATGCTATAATCGGTTCAACTGATCTACCAAAAGTTAACTGAATAGGACCTCTAACTTGACCAGCATTGTCTCCAGTACTCAATACAGCACCAAAAGTGCGAATATCATAATAATTCTTGCACATCCATTGGCGGGCTGCTTCTGTTTTCTGTCCTTTCTCTTTTTTTGCAACATCTTTATCTAAATGTGCTTCGTGAATTAGATTATTGAGTATCGCTTTTTCTCTTATAAAAATATCAAAAGGGCGATTGAAATTTTTAACTATTGAAACATAATTCCTCACTTTCCTCTTCAAACAAACATCTGTTACCAATCCCATTCCGGTTTCCGCATCAACACGTGGCAAATTTCCGGCATCAGGATCGCCATTGGGATTTCCATCTTTTACATCAAAGAAGAGAACAAAGTCATAACGTTTAGTAATGGGACTCATAATAAAACTCCTTTTATTAATAATGATTATTGTTGTTCGGATTCAATTTTATTTTTCTTACTGGTAAAAAAATCTTGCCGTTGATGATAATAGCCAACAGAAAAGTATGCTTGCTCATCTAAAGACAAATGCGCTGGAAACAAAGAGAGTTCGGACATAACTTCACCAATCAGTTTTTCAAAATAAATTTTGTGCCCAATCTCCAATTTTGCTAGATGATGATTTTTTAATTTCAGCAACTGCGAAAATACAGCAACTGGGCTACTTGATGCCGCACCATAGAAGCGATCCCGAATAGTACTGTTTATATTTGGACTTGCTTCTTCTTGAATTTTTTCTAAAACGGCAAAGAGTCGTCCAATCCGATAGCCCGAATTGGTATTTGTAAGATCAAGAGCCATAAGAATCTCCTTTTCTTTTGATTTATGAATACGATTAAAACGATTTATATATGCTTTAAGAATTGCTGCGCGTGGACGATTGACTTGTCGTTCTGCTCTTATTCGTCTCATACATTGTTGCATCAGTGTTACAGGGTAAGGCGTACCATCCAATATGCTTTCAACTACTTTTCCTGTTAAATTCGGCGGAACATTTTCCATTTTGTATTGGAATGCGGTAGAAGACAGTATCTGATAAAGCGAGAGATGGTCTGGTTCTTTCGGTCCATGTGCAATTTTGAAGTCTTCAAAATGTTGATATATTCTTTTGCCGAATTCTTCCACCGTTCCTGTTCTCCAAAAACGAACTGAAATTCTCGCGGCGTTTGGGGCAAGTGCCAAGACATAAAAGCGATTGTCTTTTTCTTGCGATAATCTTCCGGTGAGAACAGAATTATACAGTGCTTTTACCACTTGAACTTTTGAGTCAGGACTTTCTTCGTCTATTTTTTGTGTTGCCACCACCCATGAAACAACTTCTTCGAGATCTATTGATTGGGGAGTTTTGTCAGACCAAAAAATAATTGTTACATCACTAATGAAAGTTCTGTTCAATGACGAATTAAGAAGATATTTTAAGGCGGTGCTATATTTTGCTTCCGCAAGAACAGAAATTGGAGAATTGTATGCTTGTTCTTTACCATAAGAATCAAAACCAGAATTCTTTTGGAAGGCTACGATTTTTACATTTTTATCTGAACCACGAAGACGCATTTCGGAATGTAATCTGGCAATTATCCCTGTTTCACCAGTAATTAGGCATGTTCCTTCAATAGGATCATCATCTGTTTTGCCGGACAGAAACTCGGTTTTTTGATATTCTTGAACGATCTTTCTTGCTGGTATTATTCTTGAGTCGTTTTCTAATTGGAAAGAAATCCAACCGTTAATTTTTAAACATTCATCCCACAATAAATGTTTTTTAATCTTTTTGATTTGATTTTTTTTATAAAAAGAAATTACTGCTTTTACTCCTTCGTCTACTTTTACGGTTTTAGGAAGATTTTTAAGTTTATCAACAAAAGTCCGGTTGTACTTCTTCGCATTTGCGGTTTTTTTACTGCTTTTCTCTTTTGAGATGCCGAAAATATATTCCAATTTATCCCAAAGAAGATTTGGTTTTGCTTCTGCGGTTCTTATAACCGCCTTAGGGACAGCGTACTCATGTCCTCTATTGTTCTCTCTCATATTTATTAAATCCACAAATGTACCTGTTTTCTTAATAAGGACTATGAAATCTAGCTCCTCTTTTTCATATCCCACAGGATTATGAATTTTTGGTTTTCGTTCATAGTAATCATACAATGCTTGCAATATCATCGTCGTATTTCCTCGCTTTCATAAAACGGAACTTCTACAACACCGTTTTTAATTATTGCTTTAAAGAACATAGGCTTCGGATCATTGATGTTTGTAAAGTCCATGTCGTAAAGCATATATCCAAGTTCCCGCGTTTCTGAAATTAATGCCGCCGGTTCTTTTTCTGGATTTTTTATGAACTTGAAATGGCAACTAAATTCTCTACATCCAAGATAGGGTTGGTTGAAGCATTGTCCTTTTGTCGCTCTTCGTTCAAAGATCGCAAGATATTTACCAGGAGTCTCATCTTTCCGTCCTGTTTCTTGGCTTTCTTCCGATGCTTTAGTCTCTTCTTTCATAAATTCTTTTTCTTCACTATCCCAAAGATATTCTGGTACAATGACGTGTTTATTATTTTTTCTCTCAAAGACGGGAATATATTTGAGTACGGCATAAAACCGATATTTCACATCACGCAAAAAAAGACTCGCTCTCTGTTGGCGATTATCTTCAATTAAAATACCATTACTTCGTTCACTCATTATTGCACCAACTTCATTCCGTCGGACAGAAATCCATTTTATGGGATTAAGTATTTCAATCTTTGTTACTTCCCATCGTATTGCAGGTTTCCAAAATATAGATTCAAATACTGCCCTTACAGCCGAAGGTGTGGGGACATCGTAACTCACACGCTCCACTTTCATTTCTGGCCGAGTAAAACAGGCATAATCTCCTTCTACTTCTAGACAAAAAGATTTATGTATATGTTCTGTCATTATATTTCCTCTATTTAATATATTCTTATCGTAGAGTAGGCATTTGGCGATGCCATCACTTTGTGACCTGCCTGTCATTTCATTATAGATAGTCAGAAAAGAATGCCCGCCTGTCGTCGGACAGGTCTGACCTACCAGATGCTTTATGCAATCCCATTGCCGATAATCCAATCATTATCATTTCCCAATAATCCTAATCCCGGTTTATAGAGAATGGAATCGCTTTGAACCCAGTAATCGTGAATAGGTTCGATATAATGCATTGCTTGTATTCGTTCAAACATCCTGATCGGGACATTCACAATAAATCGTTGTAATTTTCTACTCAAATATTTTGATGGATCTGCATGTTTTAGTTCATTGATCAATTTTTCGCTATTGTTTCCTGTTTTCTTGCTTTCGTATAATACCACAATACTTCTTTGCCCTTCTGAATCGATCATATTAAAATTGTGTGAATACGTGCGAAACTGAAAAGTGAAATCTGCTGCATCTTTTACTAATCGCTCATAATACAATGATTCATCGAATGTATTGAGGTTGCTATATAAATACTTAAAATAATTTGTATAAAGAGCGGGTGTTAATTCTAATGTTGAATTAGAACGTAGAATTGATTTACACGCATCTTCACCTTTACGCAACAAACCTACCGGCGCAGGTTTTGGTGGATTGAATACAATGACCTTTCCTAATTTTCCTTCTTCTGCCAATTTATTTTCTCTGTTACATCTTCCTGCAGCTTGTGCAATTGAATCAAGTCCCGCAAGTGCACGATAGACGACAGGAAAATCTATGTCAACGCCCGCTTCAACAAGTTGTGTACTGATAACACGAATCGACTTTTTTTCTCTCAGTTTCCGTTTAATTTCAGAAATTATTTCGCTTCGTTCTTCACCGCACATAAATGCGGATAGATGAATTGTTCCTTCAGGCATTAAGGAATGAAGTTTTCTGCAATCGGATCGTGTATTAACAATACAAAGTACTTGTTCATACTTTAACAATTCAGATGCAATTTCTTCCCATTCTGAGCGAACGTTGAAATCCTTTGGCAGTAATATTTCTACACGTTTAAATTTATCCGTCAATAGTTCGGGATTATCAATTATTGGTGTCACATTTGAGATACCTTCAAACTTATTTGCATCTGAACCGATTGTTCCTTCTAATGCTGGTTGTGTTGCAGTCATAAAAACAACGGTAACACCGAAATGTTCAGTCAATCCTTTGAGAACGGCAAGAATAGGTTTCAGATATTCTGGTGGAAGCATTTGCGCTTCATCAAGAATAATGATGCTGTTTACAAGATTATGAAGTTTTCTGCATGAGGATGTCTTGCTTGCAAATAATGATTCGAACAATTGCACATTGGTTGTTACAATAATTGGAGCATCCCAATTTTCCGATGCAAGGCGGTTTTTATAATTTTCCTTTTCTGGATCAAGGTTGCTGTGGTGTTCGATAACCTGATCTTCTCCAAACAAAACTTTCCCTGTCTTCTTTCGCTCTACTATTTCTTCATCGTTATCAGTTCCATATTTAAATACTTTCGCTGTTTGCTCAATGATACTTGTGTACGGAATTGCCATAATGATTCTTCTTGCTCCATACGGTGGGTCAGACATTCCTGTCTGACTTGATAAATACTCCGCATGCCCCAGAGCAAACGCCATCGAAGAAAGAGTTTTACCGCCGCCCGTAGGAACAGTAAGAGAAAAAAATCCTGATGGTGATTTTGCTTTGCTTCTGCATTGTTCAAGAATTTCATTTCGCACTTTATTGATTTCTGAATTAGATTTTTTCTCATCCATATATGAATTGAATCGTTTTTTCAACTCAAAAATCGACAAATAATTCCCTCTACCCTCAAATTGCTCAGGATTCATGTATCGTTCTGTATCAAGAAAATCTGCATCAACGAGTGAAGAGAAAAGCATTCGTACCCACAAATGGATACTTTCTGATGCCTTTCGAAATTTTTCTTTTGAATCGGCTCGTAAATAAATTGAAGGTATTGTTTGCGGTGAAGGTTTATCGATAAATTGTTTTGCGCCATCAAGATTTCGTATCACATCAAGATCATCGGTATTTAGTATGTTTGACTCTTTATACAAACGATTTGAAAGATTACCGCCTGCTTCATCTGGATACCAGTCCGCCAATCCTGCATGATGTCCAGCAATTGCATAAGCAAGAAGTTTTGCAGCGGATGAAAACTTTGAAGTTAAACGCTCAATTACCAGAACAGCTCCAGCCGTACTATGATTAGGTCTATTTCCAAAATTTTCAATATGAGCATCAATGTTATAACCCGTTTCTTTGCTTAAATATTTTTGCCATGCGGGGTGAAATTTTCCAAGATCATGCCAATAACCAAGAAGTTCACCCCAATCTTTGTTTCCAAATAGCGAAGTAAATTCACCCGTCTTTTTTGCTGTATCGTTGAGATGATTTTCCAATAAATGTGGTTCAGCCCAAGATTCATCTTTGTTTTTCTTTACATGCGCAACAAACTCTTTCAACATCGTACACTCCTGTCAATATTTCCGGCGTTGTTCCTGCCCTGATAATAAAAATTCCCTTGTCTCAATGTCCCCATTATTCTTCATTTGTCTTCGATAAAAATCAAATCCCTCTGTTCCGCGGTAAAGACAAAATCCAAAAAGTGTGCCGAGGCTTTCCATCACCGCTCCATAACCTGTTTCGCCATAGTCAGGATTACGAACGCAAATAAGGTTGAAATCATCCAGCAGATCCCATGGTTGAAGTGTATTAAACTGTTGTGCGGCAGCAAAAAGGTACTTCCAAAGAGAAAGGGAAACTCCCGGTACGATTGGTTTCACAAATACGTTCCTGTTAATGATCGAAAAATGATTATCGTGAACCTTGATTTACTTTTTTCGAGATCCGAAAATTTTAGAGACTTCTCAAAAAGTCTTTATGAGGGGCGAAATAGGAAATGCGTTGTAAAATTTCGATAAGGTAGATAAACTCAGAGGGGAAAACAAGGTGATAAAAATACCACGAAAAATAAAAGTTGGCGTTTGAGGTCATCGGAAAATGCACGCGGCAGGATACCGAAAATCATTTCACTTCAGGATCATTAAACACTTGTTATGGCTGCATATAGCGTAAGAGATAATGGTTTTAACAAATTTGAAACCACATTTATTCACTACTTTGCAGAAAATGATTACACGCCGCAAGCGTCGGGGAATTGTACCCTAAGAGATTAAAAGTTGGCGTTTGAGGTCATCGATTGGGGTACGCAACAGTATACCGAAAACATTTCACTTCATGATCATTCACCATACCGCACGCCTGCATATAGGCGTAACAAATGGTGGAACCGACAAATTTGAAACCCCGTTTCTTCAAGTCTTTGCTCATAGCATCCGATTCCGGAGTGGTCGCAGGAATGTCTTTAATAGAGTGTCGCTTATTGATAATCGGTTTCCCTCCCGCAAACTGCCAGATGTATGTGTCGAAACTGCCAAACTCCTTTTGCACTCGCAGGAATGCTTCGGCATTTGTCATCACTGAAGAGATTTTCAATTTATTCCGGACGATTCCAGCATTGGCAAGGAGTTGCTTTATTTTAGAAGCATCGTACTTGAGAATTTTTTTCGGATCGAAGTTGTCGAATGCTTTTCGATAATTGTCTCTCTTACGAAGAATCGTAATCCAACTAAGTCCGGCCTGCGCACCTTCTAGATTCAACATTTCGAACAGTTTCCGGTCATCGTGCATGGGAACTCCCCATTCGAGATCGTGATACAGTTGATACAGCGGATCATTTCCCGCCCAGTGGCAACGCTGTTTCATTATTTTACTCCAAGAAATTTATTTAGCCGTGATTGCTGTCGGCGGTGATGACGGTAGTGCATTGGAATTAACTGAAACCACTCCCGGGCATTTAAATATCCAAATGCCGGATGCTCCGTCTTTTGTGATTGCGATGCGCTTTCCACCGCCGGTTGTATCTCTTTCATCACACGAAGAACACCGCGAAGCCGGTCAGCGATTTCATTTTTACCCGAAGGTTGTTTCGGCGTATAGGTTGGCGAAGGCGGTACCTGGATTCTCATCGGCGGAATATTTCCAAAAAAATAGATGATCCTTCCAGGAGGTTTTTTCCCACCCTGCATTTCTACTCCCCGTTTGTCTGTACAAAGCCGAATCTGTTCCAAATGAAAGGACATTGCCGATTGGATCAGGTGTTCATAGACCTGACCGATTGACCATTGCCGATCATCCGGTTTACGCAAAAACTGTTCGTCAGTATATCGGTTAATATCTTCAATCCACAAGCTGGCGATTGTTTCACACTGTCGGTAATATTTTTCTAAAGACATGATGGTGCCCATTGGTTATGAACTATGTACTGCGTTTCGCTTAGTGCGATACTGGAGCTGAACAAGCCCGGTGTCGAATGCGCGGCTTGAGATCAGCGATACGTTTTCCTGTGCAGCCGTTTCTTTAAATAGCCGGATTCCTTTTCCCAACAGCATGGGCATGATGGAAATGACATATTCGTCAATTAAGTTCTCCCGCTGCATCAATTGAACAATCTCCGCACCGCCATCTACAAAGATATGTTTCCCGTCTTCCTGTTTTAGGCGCTCGACGAGCGAGCTCAGGTCATCTCTGTAAAAAATAATATTTTTTTCCTTCGGACGGTTGCTGCGCGTTATAATATAACATGTTTTGTCTGCATGTGGATAAGGAATACCAAATGACAATACTTTGTCATACGTTTTCCGGCCGAGAATTACAGTATCAACTGATGCGATAAATTCCGCATAACCGTAGTCTTCTCCCGGTTTTTCAACACAGGAGAGCCATCCGATATCGCCATCCTCACCGGCGATGAATCCGTCCAAACTCATTGCAATGTAGAGAATTACTTTTCGACGATCATCCGTCATTGAGCAGAACCTCCGTGGAGCGTTAACAGTTTGGACGTATAGTGTCCGAATGAAATCATACCGTCACCTAATTCAAAAAAGATTTGCAGTTCCGGCATGTGCATTGCCAGTTGATTCGCATTCTGCGCAGCTTCCAACGATTCCCATTCACAATAATCGACAAATGTAGCCGGCGAATCAGTCGAACGAAGTGTGTGCAGGGACGTAAATCCCGGAAAATTTTTTACAACAGCATGTGCCATCGGCTGTTGCTCAAGAAATTTGGATAGCTGTTCTTCTTTTACTTTATAGACAACAACTTCGAAAACAGGTGATTTCATATTTCTCCTTATGTATGGTTACGTTGTGATGAGAATAAGATACGATAGTGGCATGACAGCAGTATGTCGGCAGTGAATAATTATTTTATTACCACCGGCTGCCGAATGATTGTTTTTAATTTTTCGGAGGCGCTTTTACGGGGATCGTTCAGATATATTTCGTGATGTTTGCCGGTCCGCGTATATCCTTGCTTGGCAATAAACGTATGTAGTCTATCAATCGTCGGCCCTTCAGCACTGTACGGTCCGACATGTAAAATTTGTGCACATTTCCCTTCGTCATAAGTGCCAAAAGTGAGTTTATCCAATGCAACGGGATTCTTTTTTTGCCGTACAATCTCAACGGCATTCTTAAAAACTTCTGCGGTTACAAACTCCGGCTGCATGATCATCATCCGCCAAAGCCAGTCTTCTTTTTTCTTGCTGCTAAACTGTTCCATGTTCGGTACCCACCACAATCCTTCCAACGGCAAAACTGTGTAGTCAATCCCATTTTTCTGCTTCTTGTAGAAAAATTTGATGGTGTAGGAAACGATATATAATGCTTCAACCGCCTCTCCATATTCTTTCACTGTATTGGGATCCCCTTTGCCATCAATTAACACATAGCTCATGGAAGGAACCTCGACGATGGAAATACTCTTTGTTGATGGAGTATATAATGAATGAAACTCTTTCTTATAATCGATTTTTTTCATGCCAATCCTCCTGCAGAATATTATTCTGAATGACGATCCCGAGGATAATTTTACGGATGAGATATGCTAGCGCAAATGGAATTTTTGTCAAGATCATTATTTCCTCCTCCGGATCGATTCGTTTAACACCACAAATCTACAAAAGCGGTGTGACAACCCTATGTCAGCAGGAAGTGAAACGCGAAAAGTTTTTAGGACAAGAATAGTTTACCTATTCCGCACAGTGGTGTCCCCAAAAAAGGAGGATGTCCGGAGAAGAGGTTGGAAGGTGAGGGTTTCAGTTCACATCAATCTATTATTGGGGTATAGCAATTCTCAGCACCCAATTACAGGAATGGCATTATTCGTAAAGGTTCAGAAGTTTTGTTAGAGTGGATCGTACATTTGTTCGAAATGTTGATGGAGAAAGAGCTTCCGCTTTGTCGCCCCACCGAAGCAGCCAGGTGATGATTGCGCTTTCACTGGAAGATTCAATAGTAAGAACGACGTGATTTTTTTTGGATTGAGTTTTGATGATCCTATACGGTGGCTGCTCCTTTATCCAGCGAAAAATCGTTCGGTCAATTTTAATCTGATACAACGATTTCACCGATTGATCTTCTCGCGCCAGTTGTGAAAATCGGAAATTTTTCGGACGTTCAAACGCTTTCGATGTCACTAACACTGCTTCCATTCTGTCCAGACGAAACATCCGCAGATCTTTTCTTAAATGGTCGTAACCGGACATTGCCCAATTGCCGTAGAAATTCGTCAACGCATACGGATCAACCTCTCGCACCATCGGCTCAGTTGTTTCGGAATACCGTTTATAATACCGAAATGCCAGACTTTTCTTTTCCATGATCGCTCGACGAATCATGTGCATAGCGTCATTGCGGTTTCCTTTTGTGTTTTGCATCCCTGAAAAAAAAGTGATGTAACTTTTTAAGTACACAACTTCTTTTTTAAGACTCTTTGAAAGCGATGCATGTATTTTATTCTCGGCAGAACGTGCTGCCTTTTTATACTGTGCATCAAATTGTTGTCCCACAGCATCTGCACCAAGAATCAGCAGCAGTGCTTCATCCTTTGTAAAGCTGACCGGCGGCAGAAAATAATCGTCGTCGATGGTATATCCTTCACCCGCTTTTCCATGCACAGGAACATTCGCTTCCATCAGCGCCAGTACATCCCGGTAAATGGTCCGTTTAGTCACATCAAAGCGTTCTGCCAGCTTTGCAGATGTTATTGACGGATTAGATTGAATCTCTAGAAGTATAGCAAACAGGCGGTCGGTACGATTCATGGGATGATACAACGCGGGTTACGCGATAACTTTGTATTTCTTGAGCATTGTTTCGATTATTTTTGAGGAGATAGGTTTAGGCAAAAAATCGTCAGCTCCGCACGAATGAGCAATTTCCCTAATCTCATCCGGGTTGATCAACGACGACATCAGCAATGCCGGAACATTTGGTGCAATCAGTTTCATCTGTTTAATAGCATCGGATCCGTTCTTTTCCGGCATAATCTGATCGATAAACACTATGTCCGGAATTGCAGCTGCAAATTTATTCACCGCCTCATTGCCGTCTTCAGCATAGATAACACCGATTGCGAATTCCGATACGATCGCTCCAATAATCAATCTATTCGACTCTGCGTCATCAACGACTAGGGCTTTTTTCATTGGTTGCGATTCCCGTTCACGGTTATGATGAGTGTATACAGTTCGCCAGCCAGCACGGTCCTATCCAAGCACGCGTAAATACTCTTCGAGAGAAATTACTCCCGACACAAGTTTTTTTGCAGCATCAAATCGGATCGATTCGAATCCTTTCTTCGTCGCCATCTCTTTTACTTTAATGGGTGATGACTGATGGAAAATTTGATCTTTTAATTCTTCGTCAACCACCAGAATCTCATGAATTGCGGTCCTTCCTAAATATCCATCCCCTCCGCACACATCACATCCGCGGCCGCGATAGAGTATGATGGAATCCTCTAGTTGCGCCAATCCTGCGGCGTTCAACATATGCCGGGTGGGCTTGTAACTTTCCTTACAATGCGTGCAGATTTTTCTGACCAGCTGTTGATAAATTACTCCGTTCAGCGTTGCGGCAAGCCATGGCGGGGGGATGCCGAAATTAATCATTCTTGGAATACTCGCCAAGGCATCGCTTGCCAAAATTGTACTGACAACCATTGTTCCAGTTAATGCCGCTTCCGCTGCGGATGCTCCAGCATCGGCATCGCGAATTTCACCGAGAAAAATCAGATCCGGATGCTGCCGGAGCACAGCACGCATCGATGTGGCATAATCCATTTTTTGGTCGCTCTCTACCTGCACCTGACTTGCAAATTCCAGGCGGTATTCCACCGGCTGTTCAACGGTAATAATATTTTTTTGAGAATCACGCAGTTCGTTCATACATCCGTACACGGTGGTCGTTTTCCCTCCGGAAGAGGGACCGGCAATCACCAGTAAACCGCGCGGACGATGCAACAAGTATCGAACAAGTACCAAATTTTCAGATGAAAAACCAAGATCGTCAATATCAAGCGAATGACTCGATTTTTTCAAGATCCGGATTGAGAAACGTTCTCCGTCAACGGTCGGAAGAGTACTGACACGCATATCGAAGCTAAAGGGACCGTAATTAGAAACGTACCGTCCCTCCTGCGCTTTCTTTTTATCAAACATGTTCAGGCTGCCTCGCGACCGCATTACGTTGCAGATCGATTCGGACATTTCCTTCGGCAGCGCAATGGCATTCTTCAATACGCCGTCGATGTTGAACCGCACGCGGAACTCCTGTTCCATCGGTTCAAAATAAATATCCGTCGCACTTTCTTTAATCGCCCGGATGATAATTTCGTCAACCAGCACATCCGCGTTGGGCAGTCTTCCCGTCTTATGCAGTTCTATAACTTTTTCTTTCCCACGTTTCCGGATATCCAGCGATTCAATCTGTAGTTTGGAAGGAATTGAAAGATATTCATTCACTGCGTCAGCGGTCTCTTTCATAATCACCGTTTCGAACGCAGACCGTTTAACGGCGACCGGAATAATAAAGACTTTCACATCGCGTCGCATTGCGTCCAGCACTTCCTTATACGGAGGATTGATGAACGCCACAGTCAATTCCACGCCGCTGCGAATAAGCGGAAGGGCATTGTATTTTTCCAGAAAATGTTCCTGCAGCTGTGTGTTGTTCGCAGAGATAATTGCCGGGGTTAGATTAACGTATGGGATTTTAAATTCTTCCGACATGGTGGTTGCAAGAATTTCTTCGTTAACTCCGAGTGTATCCACAAGCACATGAGTACAGGTATGCTCATCCGACTCCGCCATCATCCGCTGGAATTTGTCGAACTTCACCTTGTCGATATATCCTTTTGAAAAAAGGAATTTTGCTATCCGAACATCTTCATCTCTGATCATAGTTTACTCGAAGAGTTTATCGATATCGGATTGGGTAACGGCGTTCGAATGTTGTTCGGCCTGAGTATGCATCTGTTGCACTTCAATAATTCTCATCAATTCCTCTTCGGAAAAGCTCGGAAAAGGATTGGCGCTCGATTCAAACCGCTGAATACGAGAAAGGGCTGTTGTTTTCATCAGTTGTTTGCCGCAGGAACCGCAGTAGGAATCCATCAAGGAATTAAGAAAACCGCATCGGCAGCGAATCACTGTTAACTTCGTTCCACAAGTGGTACACTCTGCCGAAACGCGGGGATTGTCGTTACCGCACGCTGAACAAATCATATCGTGCTCCTTTCCAGGTTCAGAAGTTTTTGCATGATTTCGGTGATTTTTGAGGGCACATACGGTTTCACCAAATAAAAACTTGCCCCTTTCACTTTTGCTTCTTGAACCACCTCAAGATTCGATACGGCCGAGACGATCACGACAATCGCATCCGACTTCATTCCTCTGATCTCTTTCAACACTTCCATGCCGGACATTCTTGGAAGCATGTTATCAAGGAAGGTGATGGTCGGTTTTGCACTCTGAAATTTGGCAAGCCCTTCCACTCCATCTGCAGCAAAATGGACTTTGTTAATTCCCATTTTTTTGAAGGTCATAGCAAATAACGTCCGGATGTGATCCGAATCGTCGACAACAAGTACCGAAACATCGTCAATTTTCATAATTATTGTGTAGAACGTGTGACGCGTTGAATTTCATCTAACGTGGTTAAACCGGCAATAACTTTTTTCAAGCCGTCGAAACGCAAATCGCGGAATCCGTTTTTTACCGCCACTTCACGGAGCTTATTCGTTGTTTCATTTTTAAAGATCATGTTTTGAATCTCTTCGGTCACCATAAATACTTCGTGAATCGCGATCCGACCGGTGTACCCCTGATAATTGCATTTTTTACAGCCGGTACCGCGGAAAAACGGAGCGCGGCCGGACAAACCGCTCAGTCCTGCCTTATAAAAGACCTCTTCGGTCGGCTGGTATTCATCCTTACAATAGTCACAAATTTTGCGCACCAACCGTTGCGCGACAACGCCGATTAATGCCGGAGCAAGCCAGTATGAGGGAACACCCATGTTGATCAGTCGGGGGATAGCACCGACAGCATCGTTGGTATGTAGCGTGCTGAGCACCAGATGTCCTGTCAGCGCCGCTTCGGTAGCAGTAATTCCCGTTTCGGAATCCCGAATTTCGCCGACGAGCGCAACATCAGGATCTTGACGCAAAATAGCACGCAATGCACTCGCAAACGTCAGATCGCGATCGGGATCGACGTTCACTTGATTGATTGTATCTACCTGGTACTCAACCGGATTTTCTACCGTAACGATATTTTTTTCAACTGATTTAATATGGTTGATCGCCGCATACAATGTCGTACTCTTTCCGCTTCCCGTCGGTCCGGTTACCAGCAGCAGTCCGTTCGGTTGATTAAGCAGATGTTCAAACATCGCAAGATTATGTGCCGCAAGTCCCAGTTCGGTGATCTTTTTATTGATCGAGCTTTTATTAAGAATGCGAAGAACAATTTTTTCGCCGTGAGAGGTCG